>BNJS01001065.1_pt1 | contig 139114 bp, 168 predicted proteins | sample 8540461 | NCBI WGS metagenome assembly BNJS01 (sample SAMD00202454, study PRJDB9452) | human saliva metagenome | isolation source: human saliva | place: Japan
TAAACCGGAAGACGTTTGCAGATTGCCAATACTTTTTTTCTTTGGTTGCTGCAATCACTTGTTCTTCGTTTTTCTTTGCCTAATGCATCTAATACATCGCACATCCAACCGGCTAATTCACGACAGTCTTGCTCGTTAAAGCCTCGACGAGTCACAGCTGGCGTACCTACACGAATACCAGAAGTCACAAATGGTTTTTGTGGATCATTTGGTACGGAGTTTTTATTAACGGTGATATTCGCTTTACCCAACGCTGCATCTGCTGCTTTACCGGTTAAACCTTGTTTGATGAAACTGACTAAGAATAAATGGTTTTCTGTGCCATTTGAAACCACGTCATAACCACGTTGTTTAAACACTTCCACCATCGCTTTCGCATTTTTAATCACGTTTGCTTGATATTCTTTATAAGCTGGTTCTAACGCTTCTTTGAAACATACCGCTTTCGCCGCAATAATGTGCACTAATGGACCACCTTGGTTTGCAGGGAAAACAGAAGATTGTAAGCGTTTATAAAGCTCTTCATCACCACAAGAAGAAAGGATTAAACCACCACGTGGACCACCTAAGGTTTTATGGGTGGTCGTTGTTACAACATGTGCGTATGGTAATGGGTTTGGATATAAACCTGCTGCGATTAAGCCCGCAACGTGAGCCATATCAACGAATAAATACGCGCCCACTTCATCCGCGATTTCGCGCATTTTTTTCCAATCTACTACTTGAGAATAAGCAGAGAAACCCGCCACAATCATTTTGGGTTTGTGTTCTAATGCTTTTTGACGGACATCTTCATAGTCGATCAAACCATCAGCTGTGATACCATAAAGTACAGAATTATAGATTTTACCGGAGAAGCTCACTTTCGCCCCGTGGGTTAAGTGCCCGCCGTGTGCTAAATCCATCCCTAAAATGGTATCACCCGCATTAATTAATGCTCCATATACCGCCGCATTCGCTTGTGAACCTGAGTGTGGTTGTACGTTCACATAATCCGCGCCAAATAACTCTTTCGCGCGGTCAATCGCCAACTGCTCCACAATGTCTGCGTACTCACAACCGCCGTAGTAACGTTTACCTGGATAGCCTTCAGCATACTTGTTCGTAAACTGTGAACCTTGCGCTTCCATTACGCGTGGGCTTGCATAGTTTTCAGACGCGATAAGCTCGATATGCTCTTCTTGACGACGATTTTCGTCCTGAATGGCTTGCCATAGAACCGGATCGTAATCAGCGATGTTCATACTTTTTTTAAACATTGTGTTTTCCTCGTTGTTTGAATTATTTGTGTATAGTTTACCTGTTTCCAGGCAAAAACTTAACCAAAAATTTCGACCATATTTTTTTCATTATTACAATGAAAAACATTCATTTATCTAAATCGAGCCTTTTTTTCTTTCACTAATTTTTTTCAATTAATTTAACTTCTTTTGTTTTCTCACCTGCACCGAGTTTTACGGCATTGGCTGGTTTCTTTCGTATAAGTATTAAAAATTTGTCATCCTTGTTGGGCTTTTTCATTTTAATCTTCATATCCAAATGATCACCACAACGATCACAAGGTGAAACAAATTCCTTCTCATAGTCTTTAAACTCTGGAACTTGCTCTATGATTTTTCGCAACTTGCGGTGAATGGGCAGTTTTAAATAGACGATCGGTAAAGTCATAACTCAATTTACCATCACTTGCCTGCCATTTGGCTTTGGCTTGCAATAAATAACGCATCCAACCTTCTTTTGTATCAATCTGAGAGATACCACGCATCAGCACAGTTTGATCCGCTCGATAAGTGACATAATCAAAATGCTCAACTGGTAAAGGGGCTTTTGCTGCAGGCTTAACATGGCAAATCCAATCGCCCACCAATGCTTTTTCCTGTTCTGTTTGCTGATGCGCTGTTGCACATCCTGATAGCAATACAGCAACAAGACTACCTAATACTAATTTTCTCATAGTAATACTCCTTCTATTAATTTGATTTCAACATTTACAAAAATAAAGTGCGGTTAAAATCACGCTTGTTTTGTATCAAGCTTAAAATAATTGTATTTATTTCTTCACAAACCACTGATTCAATAACTGAATATCTTTGTCATTCTCTGTGACTCGTCGGCAAGTCGCAAAATCCTTATCTAAAATAAGTTGATTGCCATTCTGTTTAAGTTCAATTGGCATATTCACGTGATCGCCAGATTTGCTATAAAACGTAGCTAATTGCTCTTTTTCTTGTTTTTGTAATTTCTTATCTTGCTTGATGGCTTTCGCCACATTGTTACTGTGTGCAGGCACCATCGCGCGATTAACAAAATCAAAACTCAAGACATTATTTTGGCTCTGCCATTTCACCTTACCTTTTGTTAAATAACGAATAGTCGTCTCTTTATCCAATTCAATGTAGGAAATGCCTCGCAAGGCGCCTGTTCCATCTGGCTTTAAGACAAAGTGATCTAAGCGATCGTAAGTTTGTCTATCTTTTGTCGGTATAGTACGACAAATCCACTCGCCATCTAACGTTGAGCTTTGTGAGACATTTGAAGCCCCCGAGCAACCCGTTAATAATGCAGCAACAAGGCTACCTAATATTAATTTCTCATGAGATACTCCTTTTATTGACAGTAGGGATAACGTTGATCACAACAAAATAGGGAAATTTTCATTTAATCAGGAATGTGTAAAAGGCGGCAGTTACATAAATCATCACTCTCAAATTCTGATATTTCACCTGCAACCTTATTCGGAATGGGAAATAAACGCACAGTGAGTGGTTTATTTAAGCGAAATGCCATCGTTCCCGTATCGCGCATAATAGCCGCTATGCTTTCTGCCTTAACATTTCCCGCCACAGGAACCGTGTCTAAACCGATACCACATACGGCGCTATAAGTCAGTAAAGCTCGAATATCAAAATAGTGTTTTTGTGTACCTTCGGCTAAACCTAAATCTTCTGTCACCGCCAACATTAATCCAGAAAACCCAACCAATGGCACACGTTGGATTGATTTAAACACTTTTGTCAGTAGCGCAGAAACCTCGACTGAACCAGCCGCACCAAAATAGGGTAATCCCATTAATTCATACACTGTTGTCATGGATGCACAATTTTTAGATGGTGCCGCCGAACTATCAATGCCTGCAAATTCAAATTCACCCGATAATTTGACCGCACTTAACATATCCAACACTTGATCTACATGATATTGCAGGGCTTGCGACATAGCCTGATAACAATCAGCATAAAATTGATTATGAGGCGATTTTGGTACAGATTTTAATACTTCAACTAATAAATCGGGTGTTTCTAAACCAATGACAAAACTGTTTGGTAAATGACTTAGATGATAACCGGCGGGAAAATAAGGAATAAATGGCTTGCAGTTAAAATTCACAGTAAAGTTAAAATTGCCTTCGCCACGTGGTGTGATATTTGCAATTCGTTGTACGGCATAAACAGATTGCTCAATAAGTTCATTATCTAACACGCCATTTTCATCTAATGGCACATTGACACAAGCATTACACAAGTCACCATAAGCCGCAATTAACTCAGGCAATAAAGCAATTTCCTCTGTATTTCTCGCCGCGCCTATTGCAAATCGAAGACGAATTCCACTTTCATTAAATTTATTCAATAATTCCGTTAAATACTGCAAATCTGCTTTGCTGTCTGCAAATTGGTTAAATCCAAATATTCACCAAAGGGATTGGTAATCACTCGAATCGATTGCAAGGTATAACCTGCTTTCTGTACAGCAGGTAATAACAAATCCACATCACGTTTCACCGAATAAAGTGCATCTTCCCATTGCGTTTTATCTTTATGTAATGTTAGAAAAAAACTGATTGTGCGAAGACGACATAATTCCTTATTTTTATAATCCATTCGATCCCTTAACATTAAATGTCGTTATTTTTGCTGCTCACGTTCAACAGCACGATAGCCAATATCTCGACGATAAAAACGTCCAGACCATTGAATTTGCTCAGCGAGTTTTAAGGCTTTTTGTTGTGCTTCAAATACACTTTCGCCTAATGCAGTAACACAAAGCACGCGACCGCCGTTCGTGACTAACTTGCCTTCTTGTTCTGCAACACCCGCTAAGAAAACTTTCTCATTTTCGACCGCACTTTGTGGCAAACCGGTGATTTCATCGCCCTTGCGATAATCGCCTGGATAGCCTTCAGCCGCCAAAACAATCCCTAAGGAAGATTTTGGATTCCATTGGGATTTCACTTCGTTCAATTTACCATCGCAAGCTTTAAGACAAAATCCTACCAGATCTGATTCAAGACGTAGCATAATTGGCTGGGTTTCTGGATCGCCAAAACGACAGTTAAATTCAATCACTTTTGGCTGACCGTTCGGCATAATCATTAATCCTGCGTATAGGAAACCTGTGTAAACATTGCCTTCCGCTGCCATGCCATTAACTGTTGGATAAATCACTTCTCGCATAATGCGATCATGAATTTCTTGTGTCACCACTGGCGCAGGCGAATACGCACCCATACCGCCAGTATTTAAGCCTGTATCATTTTCGCCCACGCGTTTATGATCTTGACTAGTTGCCATAGGTTCGACATTTTTACCATCTACCATGACGATAAAACTTGCTTCTTCGCCATCTAGAAACTCTTCAATCACCACTCGGCTACCCGCTTCACCAAAGGCATTGCCAGAAAGCATATCACACACAGCCTCTTCTGCTTCTTGTAATGTCATCGCCACGATGACGCCTTTGCCCGCCGCTAAACCATCTGCTTTAACGACAATTGGCGCGCCTTTCTCACGCAAGTACGCTAACGCAGGCTCAACTTCGGTAAAGTTTTGATATTCTGCCGTTGGAATTTTATGACGAGCGAGGAAATCTTTGGTGAATGCCTTTGAACCTTCCAATTGCGCAGCCGCTTGAGTTGGACCAAAAATTTTCAATCCAGCTTCACGAAATGCATCAACTACCCCAATCACTAGCGGAGCTTCAGGGCCAACAATGGTTAATCCAATTTGCTTATCTTGAGCAAATTTCACTAATGCGGGGATATCTGTTGCAGAAATATTCACGTTTTCTACTTTGTGTTCCAATGCGGTACCCGCATTGCCTGGTGCAACAAAAACTTTATCTGCTAGTGGAGATTGTGCTGCTTTCCAAGCCAAGGCGTGTTCACGCCCGCCATTTCCGATGATGAGAATATTCATACTTGAATCCTATCTATTAAGAATGGCAGAAAATATGAGCAAATAAATTCCACCATAAATTATGAAACCCAAAATAATAGAAACAATCAGCTCTATTATAAAAATATGTGATACTTTTTGTTTTGAGACGAATTTAACTTATTGATCTTATCCCCTAGCCAAAGGCCTAATACTAGGTATAAAAAGAGTTAATGCTGAAAAAAAGACCAAAATACAAAAAAAATCAAATTTAAAAAAACTAGGTATAAAAACAAAAAAAGAATGAAAAGAGAAAAACTCTAAATAAGATATTGATTAAAAAAACTTTCATCACTCATTCTTCTTGTTAAAAGTTTAAATAAACTCTCTTTTCCTTTGCTCAAACAAAAGAGAGCTTCTCCAGAGAAATCCGATATCAAACGATGTTTGAACACCAATCCTCAACTAATTAATTAAACTTTAATGACGGAAATGACGCATTCCAGTTAATACCATCACCATATTATGTTCATCTGCTGCATCGATGACTTCTTGATCGCGCATTGAACCACCTGGATGGATCACACATTGAATCCCCACTTTCGCTGCAGCATCAATGCCGTCACGGAATGGGAAGAACGCATCAGATGCCATCACACAACCAGCCACGGTTAAGCCTTCATCCTGTGCTTTGATACCTGCAATTTTGGCCGAATACACACGGCTCATTTGGCCAGCACCAATGCCTATGGTTTGGTTATCTTTGGCGTAAACAATGGCATTGGATTTCACGAATTTCGCCACTTTCCAGCAGAATAATAAGTCTTTTAATTCTTGTTCAGTTGGCTGACGTTTACTTACTACTTTTAAATCATCCAAACCAACCATGCCTAAATCGGCATCTTGTACTAACAAGCCACCGTTCACGCGTTTGAAATCTAAACGTTCGGAACGTGACGTCCATTCACCACATTCAAGCAAACGAACATTTTTCTTACGTTTCACGACTTCTTGCGCTTCAGCAGAAACTTTCGGTGCAATAATCACTTCAACGAATTGGCGTTCCACAATTTCATTCGCGGTTTTTTCGTCTAATTCACGGTTGAAAGCAATAATGCCGCCAAATGCAGAAGTTGGATCGGTTTGGTAAGCGCGATTATAGGCGTCTAAAATATCTTTACCTAAAGCCACACCGCATGGATTGGCATGTTTAACGATCACACAAGCTGGCTCATCAAATTCTTTCACGCATTCAAGTGCCGCATCGGTGTCTGCAATATTATTGTAAGACAAGGCTTTACCTTGGAGTTGATTAGCCGTAGCCACGCTCGCCTCTTTCACATTCAAATCAACGTAGAAGGCCGCATTTTGATGGGCGTTTTCGCCGTAACGCATGGTTTGTTTACGCACGAAGTTAAGGTTTAAAGTCCGTGGGAATTGACCGCACTTCGCATTCGCATCTTCTTCCTCTGCTACATGATATGGTTTCACCATTTGTCCAAAGTAGTTGGCAATCATAGAATCATATTGCGCGGTATGTTCAAATGCTTTAATCGCAAGATCAAAACGGGTTTCAAGTGTTAGGCTGTTTTGATGTTTATCCATCTCTGCAAGAATTGCATTGAAATCACCATTATTTACCACAATCGCCACATCTTTATGGTTTTTCGCTGCAGAACGCACCATGGTTGGTCCACCGATATCGATATTTTCTACCGCATCAGCCAAGGTACAATCTGGTTTAGCCACAGTGGCTGCAAACGGATATAAATTCACGACAACCATATCAATGCCTTCAATGCCATGTTGCTGCATGATAGCATCATCTGTACCACGACGACCAAGAATCCCGCCATGCACTTTTGGATGCAAGGTTTTCACACGACCGTCCATCATTTCAGGGAATCCCGTATAATCAGACACTTCAGTCACCGGCAAACCATGCTGCTCCAACAATTTTGCGGTACCACCTGTGGAAAGTAGTTTTACACCACGCTGTACTAAGCCTTGAGCAAATTCTACGATACCGGTTTTATCAGAAACACTCAGTAAAGCCTGACGAATTGGACGATCTGTCATTGCATTTTCCTTTAATTAAATGGTTAAAAAAATAAGCGCGGGGAATTATAACGCAAACGTTTGCGTTTATATAGAAAAAATTTTCCTGATAAGCGCACTTCAACGTTCTACTGCTTATTATTTAGGAGGTTTAAAAAACAAAAAAGCCCGCAAAATGCGGGCAACCTAACAGTGTGAATAATGTGATTAGCGTTTGCGGTTATCTAAAGAAAATGCACCGGCACCAGAAAACACAAAATAGAAGAACACGAGAGAGTAAAGTAAAGCAAGTTCACCACCGTTCGCGATTGGGAAGAATAAATTCCCTTTACCTGCAACGTGCATAAAGAAATACGCATAAGCCATTTGACCCGAAAGGATAAATGCCGCAGGGCGAACAAATAAACCTAAAATTAATAGGATTGAACCGACAATCTCGATTACTCCACCGACAATCATCATTGGATCACCCACTGCGCCGTTACCGCCCGTCATTGAAATTGGGAATTCCCAGAATTTCGCTGTGCCGTGTAAGATAAACATATACGCAGCGACGATACGTAATAAAGCTAAAACATACGGAGAGTATTTTTCTAAGTTTTTCATAAAGTTTTCCTAATAAAAAATAAAAAGTGATTTGAGAACGGGGCGTATATTAATGATTAACTCAAAGCCAAACAATACCTCAAATCGAAAAAGACTTTTTACTATTAGGAAATAATCTTACGCTTTACTGATTTTCTCAATCCATTGTAAAAACTCAACTGGCGGCATGAATCCGTTAACACGACTCCCCTCTATTTCTTTTCCATCTCGGTTAAAGAATAAAATCGTCGGTAAACCTAGCACTTTATATTTTGTCATTAAAGCACGGTTTTCTTCGGAGTTTTTTGTCATATCGACTTGAAGAAGCAGCATGTCACCAAAGGCTTTTTGTACACTTGGATCACTAAATGTTTCTTTTTCAAACTCTTTACAAGCCACACACCAATCCGCATAAAGATCGAGCATCACAAGTGATTTGTTATTTTCAGCAAGTGCTTGCTGCAATTCAGCTTCGCTTTTCACTTTCTTAAATTCAACATGAGAAACCGCTTTATTTTCGACCGCACTTGGTGTTGAGGTTTCGCCCCAAACCCAAGTTTGAAGCGGTTTAACACTAATCATAGCTGCGACTAAAAAGAGAATTCTGAATACCCAACCTGTACCATTTTTCGGCATTTGGAACGCAAACCAAATGAAGAATGCGGTACCAAGCATCGACCATAATCTTGGTGTCCATTCATCTGGCAAAATACGAGAAATTAAGAATACCGGTAATGCGAGCATCACAAAGCCAAAGAGCTTTTTAACGGTTTCCATCCACATGCCTGATTTAGGCAGGATTTTATTCCCAAATAAAGTAATTAAAATCAGCGGTACGCCCATTCCCAACGCGAGCAAATAAAGCGTGATCGCACCAGTAAATAAATCACCACTCTGCGCCACGTAAAGCAAGGCGCCAGAAAGCGGTGCTGACGTACAAGGCGAAGCCACAAGCCCCGCAATCATCCCCATTAAGAACACGCCACCAAAGGCACCAGCTTTTTGCTGTTGGCTAAGTAAAGACAGTTTTGTTTGTAAGGAGCTTGGAAGCTGTAAGGTAAATATACCGAACATCGACAACGCTAACAAAACAAAGATGATTGATAAGCCAATCATCACATAAGGATGTTGTAAAGCCACTTGAAATGGCAAACCAATTGCAGCCACAATCAACCCTAGCAAGGTATAAGTCAGCGCCATCCCCTGCACATACACAAAACTTAATGCGAAAGCGCGCCACATATTAGGGCGTTGATTTTGACCAATCACGAGCGCTGAAAGCAACGGCAGCATTGGCAATACACAAGGGGTAAAGGCCAAACCTAATCCTAACAAGAAGAAACCAAATACAGCATATTTGCTGTTAAATAAACTTTCCGCTAAACGGTCTTGTTCTGCTTTGGGTTGTGCTGAAAGTGCGGTCGAGTTTTCCGATGTTTTTTCAGTATTAGCGACCTGTGCAATAGGCAAATCTGCCACTTTAATTTCTTTCACTTCAGGCGGATAACAAAAGCCCTCAGTACAACCTTGGTAAGCAATCTCAACCATATCTTCTGCTTTTAATGGCGACTGACTCACTTTAAAAATAGCTTGCACAGGCTTTTTGAAAATCTTCATTAAGCCAAAATAAGGATCGTTATAATCTTCGGGTGAAATAGAAAATGTAGCTACATCAAATGATGCATTTTCTTCTTGATTGAGCTTCACGGAAATTTTCTCTTGATAGAGATAATACCCTTCTGCAATCGACCAATTGACGATCACATTTTCTTGATTCTCGCTTTTCGCAGCTGAAAATTGAAAAGCTTCATCCACTGGCAAGAAAGCCGGTTTCTTATCAAAAAGACCGGCTTGAGTGGAAAGTGCGGTAAAAATAAAAAATAAAAAAAGAAGAATTCGCTTCATCATAAAGTTCCAACTATTGTTCCTGCTAAAATTCTAGCATAGATAAGCGGAATGTTAATAATTTATGACTTAGATCATAAAATTAAATGTAATTTAAACAATGACCGCACTTTTTCTGTTGTTACAGCAATGTTACAATTATAAAATATGCCCATAACGAAGTATAACAAGGAGCAACGAATGGCTACCCCAAAAATTCTCATTGTGGAAGATGAAGCGGTAACCCGTAATACGTTAAGAGGAATTTTTGAAGCTGAGGGCTATGAGGTATTACAAGCACAAGATGGTGCGGAAATGTATCGTCAGTTAAACTCAGAAACGGTCAATCTCATCGTATTAGATATCAACTTACCTGGTAAAAATGGTTTATTACTGGGGCGTGAATTACGTGAGAAAGCTGCAATTCCATTAATCTTCCTCACGGGGCGAGATAACGAGGTCGATAAAATTTTAGGCTTGGAAATTGGGGCAGATGATTATCTCACTAAACCATTTAACCCAAGAGAACTCACCATTCGTGCACGAAATTTATTGCATCGCACCATGACACTAAATGGCAAAGAAACCCATTTACAACGTGAGAACTATCGTTTTAATGGGTGGACACTGGATTTAAATAGCCACAATTTAATCACACCTGAAGGCGTTGAATTTAAACTGCCTCGTAGTGAATTCCGTGCCATGTTGCACTTCTGCGAAAACCCTGGAAAATTGCAAACTCGTGAAGAATTATTGCTAAAAATGACAGGACGTGAATTAAAACCACAAGATCGTACTGTGGATGTAACAATTCGTCGTATTCGAAAACATTTTGAAGATCATCCTAATACCCCAGAAATCATTGCTACCGTACATGGAGAAGGCTATCGTTTCTGTGGAGAGTTAGAAGAATAATCTATCATTTAGTAATAAAAGGCTGAGTCAAATCAGCCTTTTGTTTTTTGCTATCCACGGCGAGATTCGGTAAAATCAACGCCAATTTACGATTAATGAACAACGGATAACAATGACCAAGAAAAAAGTCAAAGTCGGCTCCAACACCATTGCGTTAAATAAACGAGCTCGACACGAATATTTTATTGAAGATGAAATTGAAGCTGGCCTTGAATTACAAGGCTGGGAAGTAAAATCAATGCGCGCGGGTAAAGCCAATATCAGCGACAGCTATATCATTTTTAAAAATGGGGAAGCCTATTTATTTGGCGCAACCATTCAACCATTAAGCTTGGCCTCGACCCACGTAGTTTGCGATCCGACGCGTACGCGTAAGCTTTTATTGAATAAACGTGAACTGGATAATCTTTTCGGTAAATCAAGCCGTGATGGTTTTACCATTGTTGCCCTTTCTCTTTATTGGAAAGGTGCTTGGGCAAAGATCAAAATCGGTCTTGCGAAAGGTAAAAAACAACATGATAAACGTGATGATATTAAAGAGCGTGAATGGAAAGTAGCGAAAGAGCGTATTATGAAAAACGCACATCGTGGATAACTCTCCCCCCAAACTGACAAAATGCCTTTCAATCGAAAGGCATTTTTCTTTTTCTCAATATGAAAAAAATTCTCATAGCCATGAATAAAATTATATTGATAATCATTCTCTTTTGAATTAGTATCTTCGCCCAATTCTTTTCGTTATATAAGGAGCTCTAATGAAAAAAGGCATTCACCCAGAAAATTATCGTACTGTTTTATTTTATGATTCCAACGCAAAACAAGGCTTTCTCATCCGTTCTTGTGCTAAAACCAACAACACCATGAAATGGGAAGATGGTAATGAATATCCTGTATTTATGTGCGATACCTCATCTGCTTCTCACCCATTTTATACTGGTAAAACTCGTCAAATTGGTAATGAAGGTCGTGCAAGTGAATTTGCAAGCCGTTATGGTAAATTTGGCGCATTTAAATCAAAATAGGAATGTTCAATGAAAGTATTATCTTCACTCAAAAGTGCTAAAAACCGTCCTGGCTGCAAAATTGTTCGTCGCCACGGTGTTGTCTATGTCATTTCGAAAACCAACCCTCGCTTCAAAGCGCGTCAAGGTGGGAAAAAGAAAGGTTAACCTCAATAAAAAAGAGCGGTCAAATTTCCGCTCTTTTTTTCATTTAGGCATTAAGGTTTATAAATAAACTCAACGCCCTCTTCATCTTCTTCATCCCAATCATCCCAGTCGTCATCTTCATCATCAAATTGATGTTCAGCGAGCTGTTCTTGATGGTAGTCTTCCCATTTGAATTTCACTTCTTCTGGTTTATTTTCTTCTACTTCCGCATCACGCGGATTCGCTTCAATGAAATCCATAATATCACGACAAAGTGGTGGCACATTTTTACCGGTTGCGGCGGAAATAAGGTGATAGCCTTCTTCCCAACCAAGACGTTCGGTAATCTCTTGAGCACGTTCATGCGCCTCTTCTTCTGTCATCGTATCAATTTTGTTGAAGACTAACCAGCGCGGTTTATCTGCCAATTTTTCGCTATATTGGAATAATTCTGACTCGATGATCGCAATATTATCTGCCGGATCGGATTCATCAATTGGGTTAATATCTACTAAATGAATTAACACACGACAACGTTCTAAGTGCTTTAAGAAACGAATTCCCAAACCCGCACCATCCGATGCACCTTCAATCAATCCAGGAATATCTGCCACCACAAAGCTATGGCTCTCATCCACTTTCACTACGCCTAAACTTGGCACTAAAGTGGTAAATGGATAATCCGCAACTTTTGGTTTTGCGGCTGAAACGGCACGAATAAAGGTGGATTTACCTGCATTTGGTAAACCAAGCATCCCGACATCCGCAAGAAGCATCAATTCTAATAATAAATCACGTTTTTCCCCAGGTGTCCCCATGGTTTTTTGGCGAGGTGCACGGTTCACTGAAGATTTAAAACGTGTATTACCTAAACCATGATAACCACCTTTCGCCACTAACATTTTGGCGCCATGCTTTGTCAAATCGCCAAGCACTTCTTTGGTATCATTATCAATTGCACGCGTTCCCACCGGCACACGTAACGTAATATCTTTACCGCGGCGACCGGTACAATCTGAACTATGACCATTCTCACCGCGTTCTGCGGCAAAACGTTTCGTAAAGCGATAATCGATCAAGGTATTTAAGTTTTCGTCTGCAACCAAATAAACATCACCGCCATCACCGCCATCACCGCCATCAGGACCACCTTTGGGGATAAATTTTTCACGGCGGAAACTTACACAACCGTTTCCACCATCCCCAGCTTCCACACGAATCAGGGCTTCATCAATAAATTTCATAAAAACTCTCCAATATTTAACCGCACTTTACTTTGATTGCGGTAATAACTTATGTCCGATTGCCGACAAAATTGCTCCGCATACTACAACAAACGCCCCGATATAGCTAATCATATTTAATTCTGGCGCGGCAAAATTATCAGGGCTCGCATAATGTGCAAGATGAGCAAATAAAATGGTAAATAGTGGTACTAAGGTAATCACAACGCTTACTTTAGAAACTTCCCAACGATTAAGGGCTTCAGCATAAGCGCCATAACCAAATAAGGTATTTAAGCAACAATAAGCTAAACAACCAAATGCTAACGGACTGAGCTCTCTCACTTGGGAAATTCAGCAACAGGCGTAAATACCAAAAGACAACCGAAATAAATCATTAATAAAATTTGTGGTGAACTAAAACGGCGAAGCATTAATTTCTGTGCCATACCATAAGCAACCCAAATTAACGAGCCCGCTAGACTTAATAATACACCCGTTAAATAGCGACTTTCCCCTTGAAACCCACCTAGTTTATCATTAAAGAAAAGCACTAACCCTACAAGTAATAAGGCTAAACCTATTTTTTGGTGTAATCCGAGCTTTTCTTTAAAGACAAAAAGACCACAAATCAACATGCCAAAAGAGGAAAAGTGAATAAAAATTTGAGCCGAAGAAGGATCGATAAACTTAAGTGAGCTATTAAATAAGAAGAAGTTACCAGACAACCCTATGACACCAATTACTACCAACCAAATAAATTGACCGCCTTTCAAAAATTGTGGCAATTTTTTCTTATAAGCAAGCAAAATAAAGAGTGCTAGAAATGCCACAATAAAGCGATACCACACGATCGTTTGTGGCGTCATCACGGATAAAACCTGTTTTAACGCAATAGGTAAAGACCCCCATGCCATCGCTGTAATTAAAGCAAATAGAAATCCTAAAAGAGGTTGTTGTTTCATGATGTCTTCCTTTATTTGGCTAAAGCACAGTTAGGAATTCAGGTAAATTTCATTCTAAGAAATATTGAAGAGAATGAATGACAGTGCCAAGATAACAGATTTGATTAATGATTGTAAATCACAGGTAAGAAAACAAAGAAAACGCCCCACAGATAATGCGGGGCGTTTATCAAATCGATGTAAAATTATTCAGTTACAATACTTACGTATTTACGGCTTTTCTCGCCTTTAACTTCAAATTTTACTTTACCGTCAGCGGTAGCAAATAAGGTGTGGTCACGGCCCATACCTACGTTGTTACCTGCGTGGAATTTAGTACCACGTTGACGTACAATGATGCTACCTGCTAATACAGATTCGCCACCGAAACGTTTAACACCAAGGCGTTTAGCTTCAGAATCACGACCGTTACGAGTTGAACCACCAGCTTTTTAGTTGCCATCTACTTGATCTCCTCTGAAATTATGCTTGAATCCCAGTGATTTTCACTTCTGTGAACCACTGACGATGACCTTGTTGTTTACGGCTGTGTTTACGACGACGGAACTTAACGATTTTAACTTTATCGCCACGACCTTGTGCCACAACTTCAGCCACTACTTTCGCGCCAGCTACTACTGGTGCACCAATTTTAACATCTTCACCATTAACGACCATCAACACTGAGTCGAACTCAACTGTTGCGCCAGTTGCAAGTTCAAGTTTTTCTAAACGAACTACTTGACCTTCGCTCACACGGTGTTGTTTACCGCCACTTTGGAAAACTGCGTACATAAATACTCCGCTATAAGTGTGCTTCTCCGTTACTATTTTCGGTCCGCACTTCAAAATTCATATAAATAGGTCGCAAATTCTACGGAAAAAACAACTCGATCGCAAGCACTTATTTGCAATAAAATAAAAAAAAGCGCTTTTCCTCGAGTTTAATTTCAGAAACCTTGAAAAATCGGGTAAAATTTACCGCACTTTTCTTTTATATACACAACCATCGAACCAAATGAAGATGAACAAACAAGATTTAATGGATATGCATGCAATCCAAGCATTAACCGATGCGGATATGCAGAAAGTCAACCAAGCTATTTTAGCACAAATTAACTCAGACGTGCCGATGGTTAATCAGCTTGGTTTTTATATTGTACAAGGTGGCGGAAAACGTATTCGACCACTTATTGCGGTTTTAACAGCTCGTGCATTAGGCTACGAAAGCGATAAAGTAGCAACTTGTGCGACCTTTGTAGAATTTATTCACACCGCTTCTTTATTACACGATGATGTGGTCGATGAATCTGATATGCGTCGTGGCCGCGCAACGGCAAACTCTGCCTTTGGTAATGCGGCTAGCGTATTAGTAGGCGACTTCATTTATACTCGTGCATTCCAGTTAGTGGCACAGTTACAATCGCTAGATATTCTTCGCATTATGGCTGACGCCACCAACGTGTTGGCGGAAGGTGAAGTTCAACAATTGATGAATGTGAATGATCCGGATACCACAGAAGAAAGCTATATGCGCGTGATTTATAGTAAAACAGCACGCTTATTTGAAGTGGCGGCGCAATCTGTTGCGATTGTTGCGGGTGCTGAAAAATCAATTGAAACCGCATTTCAAGAATATGGTCGCTATCTCGGTACCGCATTCCAATTAGTAGATGACGTGCTAGATTACAGTGCTAATGCAGCCGCATTAGGTAAAAATGTAGGTGATGACCTCGCCGAAGGTAAGCCTACTCTTCCTTTATTACATGCAATGCGTCACAGCAATCCACAACAAGCCGCGCTTATTCGTGAAGCCATTGAACAAGGCGGAAAACGTGATGCGATCGATGAAGTGCTTGCGATTATGGCAGAACATAAATCCCTCGATTATGCAATGGATCGTGCGAAACAAGAAGCTCAAAAAGCGGTTGATGCCATTGCCTTATTACCTAAAAGCGAATACAAAAAAGCCTTAATTTCACTGGCTTATTTATCGGTAGACCGAACTTATTAATATGACTGAAGAACAAATTCAACCGCAAAGTGCGGTCGATTCTCAAGCTAAATTTCAAAAACCGCGTAAACAAAAAGTGCGCAAGGATCCCAATGCGCCTTTTATTCGTGAAAAACTCGAATTACCTGAAGGACATAATAAGTTACTTCTCCACTCCTGCTGTGCGCCTTGCTCAGGTGAAGTGATGGAAGCCATTTGGCCTCGGGTATTGAGTTTACGATTTATTTTTACAACCCAAATATTCATCCATTAAAAGAATATTTAATTCGTAAAGAAGAAAACATCCGTTTTGCCCAAAAATTTGGGATTCCGTTTATTGATGCTGATTACGATCGCCAACAATGGTTTGATCGCGCAAAAGGTATGGAATGGGAACCCGAACGTGGCATCCGTTGCACCATGTGTTTTGATATGCGTTTTGAAAAAGCGGCTGAATATGCTCATGAACATGGTTTCCCTGTATTTACCAGCTGTCTTGGTATTTCTCGCTGGAAAGACATGGATCAAATTAATGGATGTGGTCACCGTGCAGCTGAAAAATATGATGATGTGATTTATTGGGATTACAACTGGCGTAAAGCTGGCGGATCGCAACGCATGATCGAAATCAGTAAACGTGAACGTTTTTATCAGCAAGAATATTGTGGCTGCGTTTATTCTTTACGAGACAGCAATAAATGGCGTGAAGAAACAGGGCGACAAAAAATTGAAATTGGTAAACTCTATTACACGCCCGATTAAAAATACATAAAAAAAGAACCGCACTTTCAACATGCGGTTCTTTTTTATTTAATCGACGATAAGACGCCCACCTAATGCATTCTCTAAAGAATGATCTAATTGTTGAATTCGCGTACATAACACGTTTTCAATCTGGGCATTTTTATTCTTTTCTTGGGTTAATTCAAAACTTAAATTCAAGGCAACAATAGAAAGCACACGGTCTAATTGCAATAAACCTGTACGCTCCTTCATTTCAGACACTTGAAGATCTAAATTACGCGCAGCTTGACGCAAAATCTCTTCTTGTTCGGCAGGGACATTCAAGCGCAGCACTTGCCCTAATACAACAACTTCAACCAGTTTTAATGACATGTTATTCCCTTATGTTGAATGCTCAAGTGTTCCTATTATGCCACAGCCAAATGCCGTCGTCATAATTTACGTTTAATTGACCGCACTTTATCCGTTCGCCCCATTTCGCAATTTACGCTATAATGCGACACTTTTCATTATTTTTGAACGGAATATTTATGCCAACTATCGCTCCTAATCCATTAGTCCTAGTGGACGGTTCATCTTATTTATATCGTGCTTTTCATGCCTTTCCGACACTCACCAATTCTGCCGGTGAACCGACTGGCGCCATGTACGGTGTATTAAATATGCTCAAAAGCCTGATTTCGCAAGTGCAACCGAGCCATATTGCGGTGGTCTTTGATGCGAAAGGCAAAACTTTCCGTGATGAAATGTTTGAACAATATAAATCCCATCGCCCACCGATGCCAGACGATCTGCGCAAACAAATTCAACCGTTACACGATATTATCCGAGCCCTTGGCATTCCTCTTTTAGTCATTGAAGGTGTTGAAGCTGATGATGTCATCGGTACTCTAGCGGTAGCGGCTTCCAAAGCCAATCAAAAAGTCTTAATCAGCACCGGCGATAAAGACATGGCGCAGCTAGTGGATGACAACATTATGTTGATCAATACCATGAATAATACCTTATTGGATCGCGATGCCGTGATTGAAAAATACGGTATTCCACCGGAACTCTTCATTGATTACTTAGCACTAATGGGCGATAGCGCCGATAATATTCCAGGCGTAGCGGGTGTCGGTGAAAAAACCGCACTTGGTCTCTTGCAGGGTATCGGAAGTATGGCAAGAAATTTATGCCAACTTAGACAAAGTGGCTGAACTGCCAATTCGTGGGGCAAAAAAATTAGGGGATAAATTATTGGCTGAAAAAGAAATGGCCGATTTATCCTATCGTCTTGCTACGATCAAAACCGATGTAGCCCTCGATATTACGCCAGAGCAACTCACCCTTGGTGCAAGCAATAACGATCAACTCACTGAATATTTCGGCCGTTATGAGTTTAAACGTTGGCTCAATGAAGTGATGAATGGTACGGATTCCATCACCAATAATAACGAACAACCGACCAAGATTAATCACTATCAAGCTACACCAGCTCTCGCTCAAGACAATAGTGATGAAGCATTGCCGGCAATTCAAATTGATCGTAGCCGTTATGAAACCTTGCTCACCGAAGCGGATTTAAATCGTTGGGTAGAAAAACTCAAACAAGCCAAACTTTTTGCCCTAGATACAGAAACCGATAATTTAGATTATATGGCTGCCAACTTAGTGGGGATTTCCTTTGCGTTAGAAAACGGTGAAGCCGCTTACTTACCGCTGCAATTAGATTATTTAGGTGCACCAAAAACCCTTGAAAAACAACCGCACTTACGTTATTAAAACCCATTTTAGAAAATCCATCTATTCAAAAAGTCGGTCAAAACTTCAAATACGACCTCACCATCTTTGCCCGTAATGGCATTGATGTGCAAGGTGTGGCTTTCGATACCATGCTCGAATCCTATGTGCTCAATAGCACCGGTCGCCACAATATGGACGATCTGGCGAAACGTTATTTAGGGCATCAAACCATTAGTTTTGAAGAAATTGCAGGTAAAGGTAAAAATCAGCTGACCTTTAACCAAATTCCATTAGAACAAGCCGCCGAGTACGCGGCGGAAGATGCTGATGTGACAATGAAACTGCAACAAGTACTATGGGAAAAACTCTCTAAAGAACCCACTCTTGAAAAACTCTTTAAAGAAATGGAATTGCCATTGTTAGGCGTACTTTCCCGTATGGAACGTCGTGGAGTCTTAATTGATAGCGATGCGCTATTCCTGCAATCTAATGAAATCGCTAACCGTTTAAGTGAATTAGAAGAACAAGCCTATGTCTTGGCGGGTCAGCCATTTAATTTAGCTTCCACCAAACAATTGCAAGAAATTTTGTTTGATAAATTAGGTTTGCCGGTTATTCAAAAAACACCAAAAGGTGCGCCATCCACCAACGAGGAAGTGTTGGAGGAACTCGCATTTAGTCACGAATTGCCGAAAGTGTTGGTAGAACATCGTGGTCTCAGCAAACTAAAATCCACCTACACTGACAAATTGCCGCAAATGGTGAATCCGCAAACAGGTCGAGTGCATACTTCCTACCATCAAGCGGTGACAGCCACAGGTCGTCTTTCATCAAGTGATCCGAATCTACAAAACATTCCGATTCGTAATGAAGAAGGCCGTCGTATTCGTCAGGCATTTATTGCGCGCGAAGGCTTTACCGTTGTTGCTGCCGACTATTCTCAAATCGAGCTGCGCATTATGGCGCACCTATCACAGGATCAAGGCTTAATTAACGCCTTTACCCAAGGCAAAGATATTCACCGCTCTACCGCAGCAGAAATCTTTGGTATCGCACTAGATGAAGTAACATCCGAACAACGCCGCAATGCCAAGGCAATTAACTTCGGTTTAATTTACGGTATGTCAGCCTTTGGCTTATCGCGTCAACTCGGTATTGGCCGTGCCGATGCTCAGAGCTATATGGATTTGTATTTCAAACGCTATCCTAGCGTACAAGCCTTTATGCATGATATTCGCGAAAAAGCTAAAGCCCAAGGCTATGTGGAAACCCTATTCGGCCGTCGTTTATATCTACCAGATATTAACTCTTCTAATGGTATGCGCCGTAAAGCAGCCGAACGTGTCGCGATCAATGCGCCAATGCAAGGCACCGCCGCAGACATTATCAAACGTGCCATGATTCAATTAGATCAAAAACTACAAAACGATCCCGATATTGCGATGATTATGCAGGTGCACGATGAATTAGTGTTTGAAGTGCGGTCAGAAAAAGTCGCGTTTTATAGCGAGCTCATCAAAACACAAATGGAAAGTGCGGCTGATTTAGTGGTGCCATTGATTGTAGATGTGGGGCAAGGCACTAACTGGGATGAGGCTCACTAACAAATTTAGTTATGAATAAAGTTATTAGAAGTCACCTATTTACGGCTGAACGCGCTTGGGGAGCCCTTGATATTACCAATATGAATGGTATTTCCGTGCGTCTTCACTGGACTGATAAGCCTTACAAATGGCATATCAATGACGGTGAAGAAGTCTTTGCTGTCATGGATGGTACGGTGGAAATGCGCTACAAAGAAGACGGCCAAGAGAAAACCGTATTGCTCCATACGGGTGATATTTTTATGCTGGTATCGGTACCGAACACGTTGCTCATCCACAAGGTGAAGCGCGCATATTAGTCATAGAGAAAGAAGACAGCATTTAACAGATTAAAAAGAATTTTATGAATCAAGAAAGACTCAACGAAATCGAAAAATCATTAATTCAAATTGTAGAACGTGATGTTGTTCCTGCACTTGGCTGTACTGAACCTATCTCTTTGGCGCTTGCAGCAGCAACAGCGGCTAAATATTTAGGCAAAACACCTGAACGTATTGAAGCTAAAGTATCACCAAACTTAATGAAAAATGGATTGGGCGTTGCAGTACCGGGAACGGGCATGGTCGGCTTGCCTATTGCTGCAGCAATTGGTGCTTTAGGCGGCGATCCTGAGGGTGAGTTGGAAGTGTTAAAACACATCACACCAGAACAAGTTTCACAAGCCAAGGCGATGCTTGATAAAAAGCTCGTGAATGTCGATATTCATCAAACCGATCATATTTTATATTCGGAAGCCGTGTTGTTTGCGGATAATGACCGAGTGAAAGTAGCCATTCAAGATCAACACACAAACATCATTTTAATTGAAAAAAATGGCGAGGTCATTTTTGAGAAAGAACACGATGAATGTGCTGATTGCGATCCCTATGATATTTTCAAACAGGTGAGCGCACGTGAAATCTTTGAATTTTCTTGTGAAGTCCAGCTCGATAAAATCCGTTTTATCGGACAAGCTGCCGCGCTCAATCGTGCACTGTCTAACGAAGGATTACGTGAAAATTACGGCTTACACATTGGCAGAACATTACGCAAACAAGTTGGTAGCGGTTTAATGTCAGATGATTTACTCAGCAAAATTATGATCGAAACCACTGCAGCTTCCGATGCGCGTATGGGAGGGGGCAACATTACCAGCAATGAGTAATTCAGGCTCTGGCAACCAAGGTATTGCCGCCACTATGCCCGTGGTTGTGGTCGCCGATTATTTAAACGTGAGTGAAGAAAAACGTCTCCGTGCCCTCTTCTTATCACACTTAATGGCCATTTATATCCACAGTAAATTACCCAAACTGTCTGCCCTTTGCGCAGTAACAACCGCATCAATGGGAAGCTGTGCGGGTATCGCCTATTTACTTACGGGTAAATTCAAAACCGTGAGCATGGGTATTTGCAGCATGATTGGTGACATCAGCGGAATCATCTGCGATGGCGCATCCAATAGCTGTGCCATGAAAGTGTCCACCAGCGTAGCATCTGGCTATAAATCAGTTCTCATGGCAATGGATGAAACCCATGTGACGGGTAATGAAGGCATCGTTGAACACGATCTCGATCGCACTATCGACAATCTATGCTCAATTGCCTCTAAGAGTATGCATCATATCGATCGCCAAGTAATTGAAATTATGGTGAGTAAACCCTGTCCTTAAGCCCATTTAAAACAATAAAGTGCGATTTATATCGCACTTTATTTTTATTTTTGTGATCAATTTCAATTAATTTTTTTAATTAATTATGTTTTAATGTATCGCACTAACATTAGTATTAAGGGTTAATCAATGTTCACAGGTCTTCTTATCGGGATTGCTTTTTGGCATCCTACTTCAACGTACCCAATTTTTGTTTTTGTTTCTGGCTTTCGCCGTTTATTATTTCAAAAAAATACTCGTTTTATAACGATGCTTCTCATTGCGGTAAGCATACAATCCATAGGATTATTTTGCCTTGCTGAATTAGAAATCATTAAAATTCCTCAAACAACACTCCCCATCATGGCCACAATAGTTGGCGGATTATTATTTGGGATTGGTATGGTATTAGGGAATTGCTGCGGGAGTGGTGCATGGTTTTCGCTCCGCGGAAGGTGCATTAGGTAGTCTATTGGCCTTAGTTGCTTTTTGCGATCACAATGGCATCTGCTCAAACTGGTAGTCTGCATCAATTTATTAACCATTGGACCCAACAAACCACAGAATGGGATAACATCTATTTAACGCTTTCTATTTCCCCTTGGTGGCTAGTAGGAGCACTCGTATTAGTCACTTGTGGATTATCTTTTCTTGGTAATAAATCGACTGATACGGAAAACCTTTCTTTTTTTGACCGCACTTTTAAACGCCCTTGGAATCCTTACCTAGGTGGTTTGCTAATAGGATTGCTCGGTGTTCTGGCTTGGTATCTTAGTGCTCAAACTGGACGAAACTATGGATATGGCATTGCTGTACCCTCTGCAAACGTCGTTCAATATTTAGTAATAGGACAACAACGTTATATCAATTGGGGAAGCTTATTTGTACTAGGTATTCCACTTGGCTCATTTTTAATGGCCAAAATAAGCGGCGATTTTTGTTTAAAAATGCCAGATCCGCAAGAAGCACTACGTCGGATTTTTGGTGGTATCATAATGGGATTAGGTGCAGCATTAGCAGGTGGTTGCACTGTTACCAATGCTTTAGTTGCTACAGCTTATTTTTCCTGGCAAGGTTGGATCGCAACGGGATGTATTCTAATCGGCTGCTGGTTTGCCAATAAATGGATTGTAAAAAAATAAAAGGAGAAAACAATATGAAATTTAACCGCACTTTATTAGGTTTAAGTCTTTCACTTGCGCTTGTTGCTTGTCATGATAATCAAGTCAAACATTGAAACCAAAGCGTTATTGGATAATTTAAAAAATCCAAACTATGTCATTATTGACTCTCGTCAAGACAGTTATTACAACGGATTCAAAGATAAAAATGCAACACGTGGTGGACATATTCCTGGCGCTATTCAATTTTCTTGTTCTTGGCTAAATTGGATTGCACCAGACAAATTTGAATCTTTCGCAGCAGGAAAAGGGATCACAAAGGATAAAACCTTAGTTTTCTACGATACCAATCCTGATAATCTTGCTTGTATTAGTGCTGAATTCGCAAATAAAGGCTATAAAACACAGGTCTTCAATGATTTCCTTAGTTATGCCAATGCCGATTATCCATTAGAATCTTTCCCAAACTTCCAATATAGCGTATCGCCAGAATGGATTAATGCCGTAACTAAAGGTGAGAAACCTGAGACTTATAACAATGATAAGTTCGCTATCTTTGAAGTTTCTTGGGGGCCATTAGATAAATCCCAAGGCTATGTTCAGCATATTGTTGGTGCCTACCATTTTGATACAGATTGGATTGAGAATGGCCCAATTTGGAATTTATCATCACCTGATGTGATTGAACAAAATTTGTTAAAAAATGGTATCACAGCTGATAAAACAATCATTTTATATTCCGATAATCAGTTAGCGGCTTATCGTGTGTTCTGGGTATTAAAATGGGCAGGGGTAAAAGATGTTCGTGTGTTAAATGGCAACCTTTCAACCTGGATGGATGCTAACTTACCAACAGAAACAACCGTAAATACACCAAAACCAGAATCCCATTTTGGTGTCTCTATCCCAGCAAATCCAAGCTTCGATATTGAAACACCAAAAGAGATTATCGATGCACAACAACATGGATTAAAACTCATTAGTAACCGAGCATGGGATGAATACATCGGTAAAGTCAGTGGTTATGATTACATTCCAGGAAAAGGCGAACCACAAGGTGCTATTTGGGGATTTGCGGGTACGGATTCTTCTAATATGGCTGATTATTATGATCCAGATGGTACATTACGTAATCCAAATGAAATTTTTGCATTATGGAAAACACAAGGTATCGAAAAAGGCGATAAACTCGCATTTTATTGTGGTACAGGTTGGCGAGCCGGTGTACCTTGGTTCATGACAAAATTAGCGGGTTGGGACCATACGGCTATTTATGATGGTGGCTGGAATCAGTGGCAAATGGATTCAATCTACCCAGTTCAAAAAGGTGCACCTAATAATATGACAAAACCGGATGCCAAAAATGATTTTGGTAAAGTAATGAAAAAAGGAAACTCTTGTAAAAGTTAATTTCACGCTTAATCATAAATGAAAGTGCGGTCAGAAAAACACACAAATTTCTGACCGCACTTTTTTTATATCAAAAAAACATATTTTCTAGCCAAAAGTTATTGGCGTCACCTTCTTATTTTTTTAGAAAATACCGACCTACTTAGTTCTAAAAGAGAAGGAATATTTATGCTTTTAACCGGATTACTTTGCGGAATTTTACTCGGATTTGTGATGCAGCGTGGGCGCTTTTGTATTACTGGCGCATTTCGCGATATGTATGTCACCAAAAATAACAAAATGTTTGTAGCCCTTCTATTGGCGATTACCGTGCAATCCATCGGTTTCTTTCTCTTAAAAGAAATCGGTGTATTAAATGTCGATCCGGCTGAAAATTTTGCCTTTTTAGCGGTGATTATCGGTGCCTTTGTGTTTGGTATCGGCATTGTTCTTGCTGGCGGTTGTGCGACAGGTACGTGGTACCGTTCTGCGGAAGGCTTAGTCGGCAGTTGGGTCGCTTTATTCACTTATATGTTGTTAAGTGCCATCATGCGTACTGGCCCATTAGGCGAATTCAATAAAACTTTACGCAGTATCAATATTGAACAACGCAACATTTACGATACATTCGGTATCTCACCTTGGTGGTTAGTCGCATTATTAACTTTTGTGACGGCTTTCTATGTGTACAAACATCTCAGCAAACCAAGCGTAAAAGTCGTGGCATTAAAACCAAAAAAAACGGGACTTGCTCACTTATTATTTGAAAAACGCTGGCACCCATTTTTCTCAGCCGTGTTAATCGGATTAATCGCACTTGCCGCTTGGCCACTCAGTGTCGCTACAGGTCGTGAGTTTGGACTTGGGATCACTGGTCCATCCGCTAATATCATGCAATTCCTCGTTACTGGCGACGGTAAATTTATTAACTGGGGTGTATTCTTAGTCTTAGGGATTTTTATTGGGTCATTCATCGGCGCTAAAGCAAGCAATGAATTTCGTGTTCGCGTACCAGATGCCACCACGATTCTACGCAGCGGACTCGGCGGTATTCTCATGGGCATTGGCGCAACCCTTGCAGGTGGCTGTTCCATCGGTAATGGTTTAGTCGAAACTGCCTTTTTCTCTTGGCAAGGCTGGGTTTCATTACCATTGATGATTCTCGGCACTTGGGTGGCCGCCTACTTCACCATTATCCGTCCACAACGTTTAAAACTAGCAAAAGCATCATAAGGAGTTTATATGATCGTTAAATTACCAACACTCGGCCTTGTTTGCCCCTTTCCTCTCGTTGAAGCCAAGGAAGCAATGGCTAAGTTAAACAAAGGCGATGGCCTAGAAATTGAATTCGACTGTACCCAAGCCACTGAAGCCATTCCCGCTTGGGCGGCTGAAGAAGGCTATGAAGTCACAAACTTTGAACAAATTGATGATGCCAAATGGTCAATTACGGTGATTAAATAATAAAAAAGTGCGGTCAGAAAAATATATAAATTTCTGACCGCACTTTTTCTTTAATAAATCGAAATAATTAAATCAATTCGACTGGTACTTTCACCACCAGTTTTTTCACAAAACTTGATTTGCCGTTTACGGTGCAACCTGGTTTATGTGGTTCATAAGGGAAAAAGACGGCGAACATTTTTGGTAAAAGTGTCACGGTGCTTTTATCTTCAATTTGTGGAGTAAGTTGGTAATCATCTGCATCACGATATTCATCGTATAAGCTGAGGTTTGGATAGGTCGCGCTTACTTCAACATTTTCTTCACCACGAATAAGTAATTGAATATCTAGATATTTATGGTGAAGTTCAGCTTGTTTGCTATCTGCTTCAACCGTATCAAATTCCATGACATTCATATAGACTTGCTCGCTTAAATCATGACGACCATTTTCTAATGCTTCAAGATCTAACGTGTTGAGATGATCGCAAATGTCCGCGATAACTTTTGGTAAACCCACTTTAAAATTTGGGTTATTTAATGCACTGATAATCATAGTGTCTCCTTACGTATGTATTTGTATGAGAATATGATAACAAGTTGCTTATATTAAATAAAGTTACCAATAAATTTAAAAACTCTGTATAATAAGCGAGCTTTATTTTTCTGCATTAGCGTGCGGCTATCAAAAGAAATTTTTAAACGCCCAAAGTGCGGTCATTTTTTCTGAAAGATTTCTTTTGCTAGTCGCAATCTGGAAAATAAAGCTTTGTTTTAAATATTATTTTGAAGGAAAACATTGTGAATCCAATTGTTAAACAATTTAAATACGGTCAACATACCGTTACTCTAGAAACCGGCGCGATTGCACGTCAAGCGACCGCTGCGGTTATGGCAAGCATGGACGATACCACGGTATTCGTGACTGTTGTGGCTAAAAAGATGTGAAAGAAGGTCAAGACTTCTTCCCATTAACCGTAAACTACCAAGAGCGTACTTATGCGGCAGGTAAAATCCCTGGTGGTTTCTTCAAACGTGAAGGTCGTCCATCTGAAGGCGAAACCTTAATTGCACGTTTAATCGACCGTCCAATTCGTCCATTATTCCCAGAAGGTTTCTTCAACGAAATCCAAGTTGTGGCAACTGTAGTTTCTGTAAACCCACAAATCAGCCCAGACTTAGTGGCAATGATCGGTGCTTCTGCTGCATTAACCTTATCTGGTGTGCCTTTCAATGGCCCTATCGGTGCAGCACGTGTTGGTTTCATCGACAACCAATTCGTATTAAACCCAACTATGGCAGAACAAAAACAAAGCCGTTTAGACTTAGTGGTTGCAGGTACTGACAAAGCCGTATTAATGGTTGAATCTGAAGCAGACGTTTTAACTGAAGAACAAATGTTAGCGGCAGTCGTATTCGGTCATCAACAACAACAAGTTGTGGTTGAAGCGATCAAAGAATTTGCAAAAGAAGCAGGCAAACCACGTTGGGATTGGGTTGCTCCAGAGCCAAACACCGATTTAATCAATAAAGTAAAAGCGATTGCAGAAGCGCGTTTAGGCGATGCATACCGTATTACTGAAAAACAAGCACGTTACGAGCAAATTGATGCGATTAAAGCGGATGTGATTGCAAAAATAACAGCTGAAGATGAAGAAATCAGCGAAGGTAAAATCGTGGATATTTTCACCGCACTTGAAAGCCAAATCGTTCGTGGCCGTATCATTGCAGGTGAACCACGTATTGATGGTCGTACCGTTGATACCGTTCGTGCATTAGACATTTGTACTGGTGTATTACCACGTACTCACGGTTCTGCAATTTTCACCCGTGGTGAAACACAAGCATTAGCCGTAGCGACTTTAGGTACTGAACGTGATGCACAAATCATTGATGAATTAACGGGTGAACGTCAAGATCACTTCTTATTCCACTACAACTTCCCTCCATATTCTGTAGGTGAAACCGGTATGATCGGTTCGCCAAAACGCCGTGAAATCGGTCACGGTCGTTTAGCAAAACGTGGTGTAGCAGCGGTTATGCCAAGCCTTGCAGAATTCCCGTATGTTGTGCGTGTTGTATCTGAAATCACTGAATCTAACGGTTCTTCTTCTATGGCATCTGTATGTGGTGCGTCTTTAGCATTAATGGATGCGGGTGTTCCAATCAAAGCAGCTGTTGCAGGTATCGCAATGGGCTTAGTGAAAGAAGAAGAAAAATTCGTGGTTCTTTCAGATATCTTAGGTGATGAAGACCACTTAGGTGATATGGACTTTAAAGTGGCGGGCACACGTGAAGGTGTCACCGCACTTCAAATGGATATCAAAATTGAAGGTATCACCCCTGAAATTATGCAAATTGCATTAAACCAAGCAAAAGGTGCTCGTATGCACATTCTTGGCGTAATGGAACAAGCAATCCCTGCACCACGTGCAGATATTTCTGACTACGCACCGCGTATTCACACCATGAAAATTGATCCGAAGAAAATCAAAGATGTTATCGGTAAAGGTGGTGCAACTATCCGTGCATTAACTGAAGAAACCGGTACGTCTATCGATATCGATGATGATGGTACAGTGAAAATCGCCGCAGTAGATAGCAGTGCAGCGAAAAATGTGATGGCGCGTATTGAAGAAATCGTTGCTGAAGTTGAAGCAGGCGCAATTTACAAAGGTAAAGTAACTCGTCTTGCTGACTTCGGTGCATTCGTCGCTATCGTTGGAAATAAAGAAGGTTTAGTTCATATTTCTCAAATCGCTGAAGAACGTGTAGAGAAAGTGAGTGATTATCTTCAAGTTGGTCAAGAAGTGACGGTTAAAGTGGTTGAAATCGATCGCCAAGGTCGTATCCGCTTAACCATGAAAGATCTTGCACCAAAACAAGAAACTGAAGCAGAATCTGCACCTGCAGAAGACATTTCAGAAGAACAAGAATAATCTCACAGGGTGTGTGAATTCGATTTACACACCCGTTTTGATTATCAAACTAACTTATAAAACAATGCAGTATTTTCGGTTATTCCGTTTTCTAGTTTCGTTGTCTAGCCTAAGTGTGATTTTATTTATTTCCGGTTGTGTACAATCGGGAAACGTGTTTGTCGCACCAAATAAAGTCGTGCTCGCGGATCAAACGCCGAATACGCACTTCGAACAAGAAGTGATGATTACCCGAATCGGGCAGGTTTTATTAGTTGGAAAAATGAGTAATAAAGAACGGGCGACGCTTCACTTTGAACGCGGCGTATTATACGATTCCCTCGGTTTATGGGGCCTCGCACGTTATGACTTTACTCAAGCCCTTGCATTACAGCCAAAGATGGCTTCTGTTTACAATTATTTAGGGCTTTACTTACTGCTTGAGGAAGATTACGACAGTGCATTAGAAACCTTTAATGCGGTGTTTGAATTGGACCCAAGTTATGACTATACCCACCTTAATCGTGGTTTAAATTTTTATTACGTTGAACGCTATAATCTTGCTGAAGACGATTTGATGAAGTTTTACGAAGCCGATACCAAAGATCCTTATCGCGTACTCTGGCTCTATTTGAACGAACAAAAATTAAAACCACAAGAAGCCCATGCCAACCTTGTTGAACGAGCTAAAGGGCTATCTAAGGACTTCTGGGGAACAAATATCGTTCAATACTATTTAGGTAATATTTCCGTGAGTGATTTGCAAGAGCGGGCAACCAAATTTGCAGAAAACTCGCAACAATATGCAGAAATATTAACCGAAACCTACTTTTATCTAGCAAAACAAAAACTCAATTTGGGGCAAATTGATGAAGCGGCGGCTTTATTCAAACTTGCTATTGCGAATCAGGTGTATAACTTTGTTGAGTATCGTTTTGCCGTGTTAGAGCTGATGAAATTGAAACCGGCTCAAACTGAAGACGAAAAAGAAGAAAAAAGTGCGGTCACAAAAACAGCTGTTTTTTAGACTTGCCTCTTTCTTGTGTAACAAATAAACCTGAAAGCTAAATTGAGCTTTCCTTACTTATATTCGAGCATTTTAATGACAGACAAAATCACTTTTAATGATTTAGGCTTGCCTGAATTCATTCTAAAAGCCGTTTCTGACCTTGGTTTTGAAACACCTTCGCCAATCCAACAAGCTTGTATTCCTGCTCTTCTAGAAGGCAGAGATGTACTTGGTATGGCACAAACCGGTAGTGGTAAAACTGCCGCATTCTCTTTACCTATTTTGGCTAAAAATTGATCCAGCCGCAAAACATCCACAATTATTGGTCATGGCACCAACACGTGAACTTGCCATTCAAGTTGCCGATGCTTGCGAACATTTCATGAAATATGCCAAAGGCATCAATATCGTGACCCTTTATGGTGGCCAACGTTATGACATTCAATTACGTGCATTAAACAAGGTGCACAAGTCGTTGTGGGTACACCAGGCCGTATTTTGGATCACATCCGTCGTAACACATTAAATCTATCTGAATTAAAAGCTATCGTACTTGATGAAGCGGATGAAATGCTTCGTATGGGCTTTATTGATGATGTAGAAACCGTTATGGCTGAATTACCGGAAGAGCACCAAACTGCCCTTTTCTCAGCAACCATGCCTGAGCCAATTCGTCGTATCACAAAACGCTTCATGAATAATCCGCAAGAAGTGAAAATCAAAGTAAATAACGATAATGCGCCTGATATTGAGCAAAATTGTTGGTATGTTCAAGGTTTCCGTAAAAATGATGCATTATTACGCTTCTTAGAAGTAGAAGATTTTGATGCGGCAATTATTTTTACCCGTACTAAAACGGGCACACTTGATGTGACTGAATTATTAGAAAAACACGGTTTCCGTGCTGCGGCATTAAACGGTGATATGACTCAGCAATTACGTGAGCAAACCTTAGAACGCTTACGTAATGGCAGTCTTGATATCGTCGTTGCAACCGATGTTGCTGCGCGCGGTATCGATATTGAACGAATCAGTCTTGTGGTGAACTATGACATCCCACTTGATGCAGAGTCTTACGTTCACCGTATCGGCCGTACTGGTCGTGCAGGTCGTTCTGGTCGGGCATTATTATTCGTTGAACCACGTGAACGCCGTTTACTTCGTAATATCGAACACTTGATGAAAAAACCAATCAATGAAGTTGAATTACCAAATCATGAAGTGTTGCAAGCCTGTCGTCGTAAAAAATTCCAAGACAAGATTACCAAGCAATTGGAACATCACGATCTGGAAATGTATCGTAGCTTATTGGAAGATTTATTCACCGCAGATCAGGATCAAGAAGATATTGCTGCTGCAATGTTGATGTTGCTTCAAGGTAAACAAAAACTCATCCTTCCACCGGATCCACCAATGGATAAACGCCGTCGTGACCGTAATGATCGCGGTGATCGCCGTGAAAATCCTCGTTCGGCTGAACGTCGTGGTGAACGTAAAGGCTACGGCACACCACAACCGATGGATTTATATCGTATCGAAGTAGGTCGTGCAGATGGTGTAGAAGTGCGTCATATCGTAGGCGCTATCGCCAATGAAGGTGATATTAACAGCCGTTACATTGGCCATATCAAACTTTATGATGACTACTCTACCGTTGAACTACCACAAGGCATGCCAAAAGAGTTGCTTCAACAATTCGTTAAAACTCGCGTTTTAAATAAACAAATGCAAATGAGCTTTATGGGCGCAACACAATCAGACAGCGGACGCGGTGGCAACGACTTTGGTGGAAAGGCCGTCGTGATGCTCGTCGCAATGATCGTGGCGAGCGTGGTCAAGATCGCTTCCGTGGTGAACGTAATGGTGAACGTCGTCAGCGTAAATTTAACGATAAAAATGACCGCACTTTTAATGAACGTGGTCGCCGAGATCGCCAACGTTAATCCTTATTTAACAGCCCCTTGAAGTAAAAGGGGCTTTTTTATTGTCTTAATTCTCGTTACAATCGTCTCTTATCTCAATTTATAAGGTTTATCTATTGAAAGGTCTATTTTTACGTATTATTGCTGCCTTTGCATTATTACTTTGGGCAGTGGATATGGTGTTCCCTTGGCAAAAAATTATGCAATCGGAGCAAAACCCTTACACTGCGATCAAAAATCGCGGTAGCCTTATTGTCGGTACCATTAACAATCCCATTTACTATTTTATTGGGAATGAGGGCGAATCTGGCTTGGAATACGAATTAGCAAAAAACTTTGCTGATTATTTAGGGGTTCGTTTACAAATTAAAACCTTAGAAAATAACGATCAACTTTTTAACGAATTAGAGAACAACAATATTGATATTGCAGCTGCGAATCTTTTATTCCAGCCTCAACGCGCAGAAATTTCAGTTAGGGCCCTCTTATACTTCTGCCTCTTGGCAGCTTGTGTATAAAAAAGGTGAAAATCGTCCGAAAGATTTAGCGCAAGTACAGCAAGAAATTATTATTTCTGCGGGGGAAGACTTAGAAAAATTATTATCCCTTGCACAGAAAAAACTTCCTGCACTTAAATGGCAGAATAACAAGCAATTAACCCAAGAAGAATTATTGATTCAAGTAGCTGAAGGGAAAATTCCTTACACCATTGCAAATAGTATTGATGTGGCGGCTGCACAACAAATTCGCCCTAACTTAGCGATTGCATTTGACCTAACGGATGAAATGACCGTGCATTGGTATCTCTCCAATAAATCCTATAATGAGTTGCAAGCAGGCTTGTTGGATTTTATGAATAATGCCATTGAAACGGGATTAATTGATCGTATTGAGGAAAAATATTTCCGCCATATTACTGCCTTTGACTATGTAGATACTCAGGCTTATTTAGAGGCAGTTGAAAAAATTCTCCCTCAATATCAACCGCTCTTTGAAAAATACAAAGGAAATTTAGACTGGCGATTATTAGCCGCTGTAGCCTATCAAGAATCGCATTGGGACCCTTATGCCACCTCTCCAACAGGTGTGCGCGGGATGATGATGCTTACCAAAGATACGGCTGTGCGGATGAATATTAATAATCGCACGGATGCCGAACAAAGTATAAAAGCGGGATCGGAATATTTGCATTGGCTACTCGACCAAATGCCTGACAGTATTCCAGAAGAAGATCGAATTTGGTATTCTTTAGCGGCATACAATATGGGGTTAGGGCATATTTTAGATGCTCGTCGCCTAACTAAAAAATTAGGCGGCAATCCTGATAACTGGTTAGATGTAAAAAATAATCTTCAGCTATTATCGGAAAAGCGTCATTATTCAAACTTAAAATATGGCTACGCTCGCGGCTATGAAGCCTACCAATATGTCGAGAATATTCGCCGTTACATGAACAGTATTGTGAATTATCATCGTGTTCAAGAAAACCAAGCGACCGCAACAGAATAAGTGCGATTAGAAAAAATAGAATTTTGATTGAATAGAAAGAAAACAAGGAGAAAAAGATGTTAAAAAGAAAAACCTTCTTAAAGAAAAAAGCATCAAGAGATATTTCAGCCTCACGTAACTTGCGTCTAAGACGCTTAAAACACCGTAAGGCAAGACAATTTCAGCGTCACGCTTTGCAATTAGTAGTTCAAGATATCTAAAAAAAGGGCGAACATTATGTTCGCCCTTTTACTATTATTAGATATTATTGCTTAATACCACCAAATGCACCACGAGCTTGGTCTGCTTCGTTAATAAATAGACCAGTCATCTCTTGTGCATTTTCACCAAAGAAACCACCTTGGGTTTTGATACCATTCGCATTTCCAGCAAAACTGTTACCTGAGATCTTACCACCAAAGTTCATTCCTGGTAAGGCATTTGTTTTTCCTGCAATATTGATATCAATCACTTTTGTAGCAAAATCTGCTGTTGCTGTCATCTCGCTTAGTTCACTATAATTTTGCTCACCATCTTTCTTATAAACAGCACCACCTTTATACTCCACTTGACCTGCGGTTGGAATTTGACTTACAGCTGTTGGTAAGCCTTGCGCAAAGAAATATCGATTACCTGTTAATGTGTCATAATAGGCGCCAAACGCACTAGATTTAAAGTTACTATTACTTAAAATTGTTTGGCGTTCTTTACGAAGATTATATTGATCGTTGTATGGCTCAAAGCTCTCAGGATCCATATCTCCTGCTCTTCTTAAAATATTGATATCCACTAATCGACCATTTTCATCGGTGATTGTCAGATCACGGATATCTCGAGCTTGTGGACGAGATGCATCATTTTGCTCTCCAACTAAAACACCACCTGAAATATAATCTGTCATCTCACCGCTGGTGCCACCGAAAATTTTATCACCTAATGATACTTTAGATTTTTCATCTGCGAGTAATTTTTCGAGTTCTTTTAACTTTGTCTCAGTATCTGAAGATGATGTATATGTGTACGATCCCAATGTTCCAGTTGAGCTACTTTGGGTAGTTGATGGTTTAGAACTTTTAGTTGTCGTTTCTGACTTCTTAGATAACTCAGCTATTTTTTGATTTAAATCGCTTTCGAGTTGGCGAATTTGCTCTGAATTATCTGTACCGCCTTTCGAGCTAGAAGAACAAGCACTTAATGCCATAACACAAGAAAGAGCAATGATTGAAAGTTTAATTTTACTCATAGGAGAATCCTTATTGTTTATGTTTTATAAATAGATATGCACAATTTACAGAAAATGAAAATAATTTGCAATAGCATTGTCAAAAATTCTTTAACTTTTGTAAAAATTTACTCCAAAGTTTATAAATCAAATTAAATTTTAGGTGAATATATGGCTCTTAAATTTCCTCTTTCTTTAGGTGCAATTTGTGTAGCGGTAGCTTTACAAGCTTACGCAGAAGAACAAACAACATTAGATACCATCACGGTAACTGATACTGAAATCAAAGCGAGTCAAATTAAAAAAACTCGTAAGGTCATTCAAGAAGAATTAGTGGCTGATAATTATGACTTAGTGCGTTATGCAACTGATGTAGGCATCAGCGATAATGGTCGTCGCAATAAAGGCTTTGCAATGAGAGGCGTAGAAGGCAACCGCGTTGGTATTAGTGTTGATGGCGTTAATTTACCTGAATCTGAAGAAAACTCACTTTATGCTCGCTATGGTAATTTCAATAGCTCACGATTAAGTATTGACCCTGAATTAGTGCAAGGCATTGACATTATGCGAGGTTCAGACTCTTTCAATGCAGGAAGTGGATCATTGGGAGGTTCAGTAAACTATCGCACTCTTGGTGCAGAGGATATTATTCTACCAAATCAAATGGGGCGTATTGCTTAAAAATGGTTACGCAAGTAAAAATCGAGAATGGACACACACCTTAGGTGTAGCTTATAGAGATGACAAATTTGATGCAACGCTACTCTATTCTCGCCGTAACGGACATGAAATGAAAAGTCGTGGTAACGGCGAAGATATTTTTGGTAATGCTCGCGGCATCCCAGATCCTGCACATCATAAAAATAACAGTTATTTAGCGAAAATTGGCTACTTTATTACGCCATCTCATCGTGTAAGTGCTTCATTTAATGGGCAAAAGGCCGATAATTTTGTTGATGAAAAATCTTACCAACTAGCGGGTATTTGGCGAGAATCTGAAGATATTGGTAAACGCTATAATGCCAACCTTGCCTATGAATATTTTCCGGAAAATAATCGTTGGTTAAGTTATGTAAAAACTGACTTTGATTGGCAAAAAACGAATGTTGGTTCAAATAACTACAAAGGTGGGCATAATTATAATGCTGATTTTAGCAAACCATCGGAAAAACGTTTATATGAAATCCAAGATACACACATGAATACTCGATTTATGCGTGGATCGTTACGCGCTGATTTTCAGCCGTGGGAAAGTCGTTTTGGTAGCCATCAATTCACTATAAAAACCGGTATTTCACAAAAAGATTTTGATAACCGCAATAATCATGAATATCTAAATATAAATGCCGATGGATCTAGTGCAAAAGATAGCGAATCTATTCAACATCCAGTAAGAACACGTTCATTCTTCACTCAGTTACAAGATAACGTAACTTGGAATGACATTTTTCTAGCCAACTTGGTATTCGTTATGATTGGGATGAATTGGTGCCACAAGATTTAAATGCAACCTGTCGTGCTTGTAGTAGCACTCCCCCATCAAATACATTCCAAAGTGTCAGTGGTTCATTAGGATTAGATGCTCAACTTAATGATATTTGGAAAATTGGTTATAACATTTCTACTGGTTTCCGTATTCCAACAGCCTCAGAGATGTATTTTACTTATAACCATGCAGCGGGTAACTGGCTAGCGAATCCTGATTTAAAAGCTGAACAGGCTCTTAATCAATCTATTCATCTTCAAGCAGAACACCAATTGGGTTCATTCGGTCTAAATCTATATCACACTCGTTATAAAAACTTCCTCTATGAACAGGAATCAACCTATAAAAAGCGGAATCAATTCTACGATCCACATAGTGCTAGCTATGGACAGTTACCTTATTACACAACTATCGCACAACAAGCAGTAAACATTGATCGCGCTAGAATTTCAGGCGTGGAATTCACCAGCAAAGTTAACTTGGAACAAGTTTCTTCGGCCATTCCACAAGGTTGGAAATTCTTAGCTAATCTCGGTTATGCCAAAGGAAAATTGAGTGGCACTGAAGCAAGCTTACTTTCTATTCAGCCAATTAAAGTGATTTTAGGTATCGGCTATGAAGATCCAAATGACCTTTGGGGAATTAATGCGAAAGCTAGTTACCTTGGTGCGAAGAAAGCTAAAGATGCCCAAATAGTACAGTACACGGCTAACTTTGAAAGAGAAGTCAAAAGCTACCCTTATCTCAATAATTCAGCTGTCTTATTCGATCTATATGGTTTCTATAAAGTGAATAAAAATATCACACTACGAGCAGGGCTTTATAACTTATTTAATCGTAAATATCACACTTGGGATACTTTACGTGGTATTAACAAAATAAGCACTACTGACTCTATAGATAAAGAAGGAAAAGGTTTAGAACGTTTTTATGCGCCAGGACGTAACTTCGCTGGTTCAATTGAAATCCGTTTCTAGTTATCTTTCATCATAAAAAAGGGCGAACATCATGTTCGCCCTTTTATTCACTCACTATTCTTTATTTTTCAAAAGAATCTTTCAAACGCTCATCTGCTCGGCGGGACTCACCTTTATGTTGAAGTTTGTTTAATTGGCGTTCTAATTTTTCTTCAACTTCATTGATCGCTTTATACATATCCTCTGCTGTTGCACTGGCTAACAGATTACCTAACGGGGTTCCAATTGAAGCCTCTACAGAAAAGCCGTTTGGCACTTTACTTAAAACAAAGTGCGGGCTAATCAGTTGAGTGTGCCATTTCTCTAATTTTGCAAGTCTTCCCTCCACATGTTCACGGATTGCAGGGGTGATTTCTATTTGTTTGCTTGTGATATTGAGTGTCATAGCATTTACCTCTTTTGGTTAAATGAACCCTTCGGTTCAGTTCATCTTTAATAACAACATATCGACCTTACACTGCTTTTTCAAGTGCTTTTAGGCAAATAAAAAAACAAATGTTCAAAAATATGATCGTGATCTCATTTCTGCAAAAATATGATTTTCTTTCTGTATAAACTTGTTATGATGTAAAGCTGTAAACAACAAAGGGAAGCACTCGGCTTCCCTTTTCTTTTTATGAGATAAATTAGGCTAATTCATCTTGATCATGTTGTGTTGCTTTTAAACGTTCGAAGTAATCCTTAGTTTCTGAAATAATTTCTTTACGCAAACCAATTAATGCTATCAAGTTCGGGAAGGCCATTAAACCATTCACAATATCCGCTAAGATCCAGATTAAATCTAAGGTGAGGAATGAACCCGCTCCAACCAGAACAATAAATACGAAGCGATACAATTTAATACCACGGATACCAACTAAGTAAAGGAAACAACGCTCTCCATAGTAACACCACCCTAAAATTGTAGTGAAAGCAAAGAATAATAAGCCAACGGTTACAATAGTTGCACCGATTGATGTGCCTAAGCCCTGTGCAAAAGCGTAGTTGGTCACACTTGCGCCAGAAAGCTCAGGATTACTCCATGCCCCCGTAATAACAAGTACTAATCCCGTCATCGTACATACGATGATGGTATCTAAAAATGTCCCTGTCATCGAAATTAAACCTTGACGAACGGGCTCTTTAGTTTGTGCTGCCGCAGCAGCAATAGGTGCACTCCCTAAACCAGATTCATTTGAGAAAATACCGCGCGCAACACCCGATTGAATCGCTTTCATCACGGTAAAACCAACTGCACCGCCTAAAGCCGCTTGTGGGTTAAACGCACTATGAATAATTAATGCAATTGCAGCAGGCAATTTGTCGTAATTAACGATTAAGATAATAATTGAGGTCACCACATAGCCGATTGCCATAAAAGGCACAATCACTGAAGAAGCTGTCGCAATACGTCTTACACCACCGAGAATAATCATGGCGACCAACACCGTCACCACTGTTGCAGTAATAATAACGGGTACATTGAATGTGTCTTGCATCGCATGCGTAATGGCATTTATTTGAGGGAAGGTACCAATACCGAAAAAGGCCACCAAGACTCCAAAGAGCGCAAATAATTTGGCTAGCCATTTAATACCAAGACCGCGTTCGATGTAATACATTGGTCCACCGGCCATAAAACCGTATTTATCTCGAACACGATATTTCACGGCAAGTAAACATTCAGCGTATTTAGTTGCCATGCCTAATAATGCAACTAGCCACATCCAAAAAATTGCGCCAGGTCCGCCCGCTTGTACTGCAGTCGCTACACCCACGATATTCCCTGTACCAATAGTTGCCGCTAATGCCGTACAAAGTGCCGCAAAAGAAGACACATCCCCCTTACCTTTATTCGCACCTCGAGCAAATAAATAGCCCAATGCACGCGGCAAATAACGAATTTGTAAGAAACCTAAACGAAGGGTGAGATAAAGTCCTGTTCCGGACAATAGAATGAGTAGGGGCGGTCCCCATACAAAGCTGCTAATCGCAGATAAGGTTGTCTGTAATGACATTGATGATTCCTCGTCGTTTAAAATACAAATAAACTCGACAAGGAGACAAGAAGAATCCCGATAGAAATATTTTTGATAATACCGATTGTCTTTTGCCCCTGTCCTTTTGCCTGAGCGTTTGGAAAACAATCGAAAAATCGACCGCTCTTTTGCGCCTTCGGCGTCCATTTACATCAATAAAATGCAATGGATCTCTCCAAGGGTTCGTCCAGTAACAGTCCCTGCAATCTTGCGATTGCGCCTGAAAGATTTTACCTCGTCGGCGTAGGGGCAATTCCCTACTCTCCAGCTACCTTCTTCCGAACTCACTTTTTTTACGTTTTTATTCTTATTGCAAAAAGTACCGCAAATTTTAACAAACTTAAAAAGCTAACTCAATGGATTGACGAAAAAAGGCTTAGATAACAAGGTGAAAGCCGATAAAAACAAAGTGCGGTCAAAAATTTTCTTATTTTTTGACCGCACTTTTCTCAGCAATAAAATTAGTGCTCTTTACATGACCATTGAGTCACATTCATCTTAATAACCACGATTTTGTTTAACTCATTCTCACTAAACTGCCAATCATTTTTTTCTGTGTATAGTGTTCCATTAAATATTGTAAAGCATCAATCTTCTCATCTTTATCTTCAATAATGAATAAATTCCCTTTTCCAATAATGCTCTGATATAAAAAAGAATAATCACAGGCAATTTTTGCTTTTACAATTTCATGTTTACGGTCCATTTCAAAACCAGCTAATTTATTCTTTTTTTAATCAGTTCAATCTTTTTCCCTTTAACAAATCCATGGAAATAAAGAGTAAGTTCTTCATTATCTGCCTTAAAACCAAAATTTAATGGAACAATATAAACACTTTCATCATCTTGTAATCCTAAACGGCAAATATCACACTGCTTCATAATTTCTAACATACGGTGATAATCAGTGATCGCCCTATCCTTACGTCTAATCTTAGAACATTCCATATTATACCCCCTGCTTATTAGATAAAAAAGGCAGATAAATATCTGCCTTCAATTTTAATAATTATAAAATCTCTTTTGCTTTTGCCACCACGTTATCCACGGTGAAACCAAAGAGTTTGAATAATTGATCTGCTGGTGCTGATTCGCCGAAGCTATTCATGCCCACTACGCGACCTTCAAAGCCAACGTATTTATACCAGAAGTCGGCAATGCCCGCTTCAATCGCAACACGTTTGGTTACGGCTGCAGGTAATACGCTTTCACGGTACGCCGCATCTTGTTTATCAAAACGGTTAGTGCTTGGCATAGAGACGACACGTACTTTTTTACCTTCAGCACTCAATGTTTCTGCCGCTTTCACCGCTAATTCCACTTCAGAACCTGTTGCAATGAAGATTAACTCTGGTGAGCCTTCACAGTCTTTTAATACATAAGCACCACGTTTAACCATATCTAATTGTGCAGAAGTGCGGTCCATTTGGGTTAAGTTTTGACGGGTAAAGATCAACGCACTTGGACCATCTTGACGTTCAACCGCTTGTTGCCATGCGATAGCTGATTCCACTTGATCACATGGACGCCATGTTTCAAGATTTGGAATTAAGCGTAATGAGGTGGTTTGCTCAACTGGTTGGTGAGTTGGACCATCTTCACCTAAACCGATCGAGTCATGAGTATAAACGAATAAAGAACGTTGTTTCATTAATGCCGCCATACGCACCGCATTGTGTGCGTATTCGTAGAACATTAAGAAGGTTGCACCATAAGGAATGAAACCACCGTGTAAAGCAATACCATTCATAATCGCTGACATACCGAACTCACGCACACCATAGTTAAGGTAGTTACCGCCTACGTTTTCGTGTGCACGAATTGGTTTAGAACCGCTCCATAACGTTAAGTTAGAGCTTGCTAAGTCTGCAGAGCCACCTAAGAATTCAGGTAATACATGTGCATAAGCTTCGATTGCATTTTGTGATGCTTTACGGCTTGCAATGCTTGCAGGATTAGCTTGTAATTTTTCAATAAACGCTTTAGATTCTGCAGCCCAATTTGCTGGTAATTCACCGTTTACACGACGTGTAAACTCTGCCGCCAGTTCCGGATATGCTTTTGCATAAGCGGCAAATTTTTCTTCCCAAGATTTTTCTGCTGCAGCGCCTTTTTCTTTCGCTGACCATTCAGCATAGTACTCAGCCGGAATTTCAAATGGACCATATTCCCAGCCTAGTGCTTTACGGGTTAATGCGATTTCTTCATCACCTAATGGTGCACCGTGACAATCATGAGAACCTGATTTATTTGGTGAACCGAAGCCGATGATGGTTTTACAAATAATTAACGTCGGTTTTTCTTTTTCTGCTTGAGCAAGAATGGTTGCGGCACGAATTTGTTCTGCATCGTGACCATCCACATTGCGGATTACTTGCCAGCCATAAGCTTCAAAACGTGCTGCGGTATCATCGCTGAACCAACCATCTACATGACCATCAATCGAAATGTTATTGTCATCGTAGAATGCAATTAATTTACCTAGGCCTAATGTTCCTGCTAAAGAGCAAGCCTCGTGAGAAATCCCTTCCATTAAACAGCCATCACCTAAGAACACATAAGTGTGGTGGTCTACGATTTCATGGCCTTCACGGTTAAATTGACCCGCTAAGGTTTTCTCAGCAATCGCCATACCTACAGCATTGGTGATACCTTGACCTAACGGACCAGTTGTGGTTTCAACACCTGGTGCATAACCATATTCTGGGTGGCCAGGGGTTTTAGAATGTAATTGACGGAATTGTTTTAAATCTTCGATAGAAAGATCGTAGCCTGTTAAATGTAATAAGCTATAAATCAACATTGAACCGTGGCCGTTAGAAAGCACAAAACGGTCGCGATCAGCCCATTTAGGGTTGTTTTGGATTGTGTTTTTAAGAAATCGCGCCATAATACCTCAGCGATATCCGCCATTCCCATTGGTGCGCCAGGGTGGCCTGATTTTTGCTTTTTTGTACTGCATCCATTGATAGCGCACGAATTGCGTTGGCGAGTTGTCTACGAGTTGCCATGTTTTTCTCCTGTCTAAATAATTCTGAGTATTCTACCTTATTTACTGATTGACTTGAGCAATATCTGCAATTTTATTTACCTTGATCAAATTCTTCGACGACGTTGATGGAAACGTTGGCTACTCGATTTACCTTGTAAATTTACCACCGTTTTAGTTTCTACTGGTTTTCGATATGTTCGACGATAATGACTTAAAAAATAATGAATGGAACTGGCGAATAAAGCACCTAATAAAAAGACCACCACAATTTCACCATATAAGCGGTGGAAGACTTGATTAATTTTGCTCTGCGTTGTTTGAGCATATTGGGCGTCAAACGTCACTCGCAAGAAGCCACGAACAGCGTTATTAGAAGCAGAATAAATGGGCTCAACAATTTGTTGTGTTGAAAACTCACCTTCATTTTTATGTTCTAGACCAAGTTGCTCACGAAGATTACCCGTATTGGTACTTTGTGCTAATTCCTTGCCGTTATAATCATAAATAGTCGCATCGAGCACAAAGTTTTCTTTAACTAAATTATCCAAATTTTCGACGAGCTGATCGGATTTCGCATTATTAGTTAATAAAACCGAAAATAAATTTGCCTGCTGACGAACCAAAGTATGCGATAAATTTGCGACTTGATTCACACTTGAAAGCTGTGAACCAATCTTAAATTGTTTCACACCAAACAAAATCACGGCCATGGCACCAATACAAAGCAGAACGATGAGCCCAAACATCAATGATTTTTGAAGTTTTTCTTTAATTAATTGCACGTTGTTTTTCCATTTTTTTCGCCAAGATCGGCTAGAATAGATGAGTATTCACAATTTACAGGATTTTTCTATGCAAATTCAAAACCTTGCAAGCATTACCCAAAAAAATATCCCCAATTCCCCCACCGCACTTTCGTCTGATTTGCCTCGCTCCGATGAATCGCATGCGTTTATTTTATACGGTACAACGCTGAATTTAGCGAAATTACTCGAATTTCAACAAAAGTGCGGTCAATCTTTCCAGTGTTTTGATGCATGGAACGTTGAAAAAAATACCATTGTCCTTTTAAAAGGCAAATGGCTAGCCGATTTTATTGTCCATGCTCACGACCTGCAATTAGACATCGCCAAACTGGATTTTGATGCAAAATTATCAGAAAAAGGTTTATTGGTAATGGATATGGATTCTACTGCCATTCAAATTGAATGTATCGATGAAATTGCTAAACTGGCTGGCACAGGTGAATTAGTTTCTGCCATTACTGAAAGTGCAATGCGTGGAGAGCTCGATTTTGAACAAAGTTTGCGTCGTCGAGTGGGAACACTTAAAGGTGCACCAGAAAGTATTTTGCAGCAAGTACGTGAAAAATTGCCTTTAATGCCAGGCTTAATTGAAACCATTAAGACATTACAACAACATGGTTGGAAAACCGCTATTGCCTCCGGTGGTTTTACCTATTTCGCCGATTATTTAAAAAGTTTATTAAACCTCGACTTTGCGGCTTCTAATCAATTTGAAATTATTGATGGCACGCTGACTGGCAATGTAAAAGGTAGCGTAGTCGATGCACAATACAAAGCGAATACCTTGCAAAAACTCGCTGAAGAATACCATATTCCACGCAAAAACACCCTCGCCATTGGTGATGGCGCCAATGATTTGGCGATGATGAATGTCGCCGGATTGGGCGTAGCATTCCATGCCAAACCGAAGGTGCAACAACAAGCGCAAATTGTGGTAAACTTTGCTAACTTAACCGCACTTTTATGTCTTTTAAGTGCAAATGATCGAATTTAATTCATTTTGGGAGAAAACTTATGCCATCTTTTGATATCGTATCTGAAATTACTATGCACGAAGTGCGTAATGCGGTTGAAAATGCAAACCGCGTATTAAGTACACGTTATGATTTTCGTGGCGTGGAAGCGGTCATTGAATTAAATGAAAAAAGCGAAACCGTAAAAGTGACGACCGAATCCGATTTTCAATTAGAGCAATTAATTGAAATCTTAATTGGTGCGTTTGTAAAACGCGGCATTGAGCATAGCTCATTGGATATTCCAACAGAAAGTGAACACCACGGTAAACTTTACACCAAAGAAATTAAATTAAAACAAGGGATTGAAACAGAGATGGCGAAGAAAATCACTAAATTAGTGAAAGATTCAAAAATCAAAGTTCAAACTCAAATTCAAGGTGAACAAGTTCGTGTAACCGGTAAATCCCGTGATGACTTACAAGCTGTTATTCAATTAGTGAAAGGCGCTGAATTAGGTCAACCATTCCAATTTAATAACTTTAGAGATTAATTTAATGAAAAAAATATTTATGGGTATTTTTTTGGCTGCAGTTCCAGTATGTTCGCTCGCAAATGAGAATGCTATGAATCTCGGTGAGAGCGTTATTGATGTTGTAAAATGTGAAACCACCAAAGGTGAAAAAGATTTGGGTCGCGCTAAATAATCTTAAAACATTCACTTACATGAAAAAAACGATGTGAATGTGGCTGATCAAACGATAGATAATGCTTACTTACAAGCTTATGCCACAGAAGCGACTCTTTTTCTTCCACCAACAGAAAATAATCAGTTGTGGACGATAATAAAAGAAAGAGCAGTAGATAAGACGAGCATCAGTCAAGTTACTATCGATTTGCGTAATAAGAAAGGTAAGCTAATTTCTCATGCTGCTTGCAAACGAAATGACGAGACTTTTTCATTATTAATGGGATCGAGTTTCGATATAAAAGAGCCTACCGATAAAATCCTTGAATTAATGAATCCACCTACGCCATAAAAACGAAAGAGCGGTCAAAAAACACAACATTTTTGACCGCTCTTTTTATTTACGCTAATTAAGCTAATCTCGCTTTTGCTTCTGCAATCGCCTCTGCTACTCGAAGTGGTGAAACCCCACCTTTCGCACAACGTTTATCTAAACAAGATTGTAACGAAAGAATGTCATATACATCATCCCCTACCACATCACTGAATTGACGGAATTCAGGAATGGTTAAGTCTTCCAAGGCTTGCCTTTTTCAATGGCATAAACCACGGTCTCACCGACAATATGGTGAGAATCACGGAATGGCACACCTTTTGCCACAAGGTAATCCGCTAGCTCTGTTGCATTTGAGTAACCTTTTAAGGCTGCTTCGCGTGTACGATCGGTATTCACTTTTAATTCATCTAGTACAAAAGTCGCCATATCTACGCAATCTTGCCAGGTATCTAACGCATCAAAGATCCCTTCTTTGTCTTCTTGCATATCTTTGTTATACGCTAACGGCAAACCTTTTAAAGTCATCAACATACCGGTTAATGCGCCCATGACCCGGCCCGCTTTACCACGAATCAATTCACAAGCGTCTGGATTTTTCTTTTGTGGCATTAAAGATGAACCTGAAGTTACGCGATCTGACAATTCCACAAAATTCGCTTCACCACTGTTGAAAATAATCATATCTTCAGCAAAGCGAGAAAGGTGCACCATACTTAAAGACGCCGTTGAGAGTAATTCCACAATATGGTCACGATCAGAGACGCTATCCAAACTATTACGCGTCGCAAAATCAAAACCTAAATCTGATGCTAATTGTTCACGATCGACCGCATAGGCTGTTCCTGCAAGTGCGCCACTGCCTAATGGGCAGCTATTCATGCGTTTATAAGCATCAGTGAGACGCGAATAATCACGCTCAAACATTTCCACATAAGCCATACACCAATGGGCAAAAGTGATTGGTTGTGCACGTTGTAAATGGGTATAACCTGGCATCACCGCATCTTGCGTATTTTCAGCAGTTTGTACCAAGTGACGTTGAAGATTACGAACAGACTCTTGCAACTCAACTACACGCTGTTTGCACCACATTTTAATATCAAGTGCAACTTGGTCATTACGGCTACGACCCGTGTGTAATTTTTTACCTAAATTACCCACTTTATCGATGAGCTTACTTTCTACCCAACTATGAATATCTTCTGCATCATCTTGTAAAATCGCTTGTGGATTTGACCGCACTTCGATTAATAATTCATTTAAGGCAACCTCTAGTTGTTGTTGCTCTTCAGCACTTAATACACCAACATTCACTAAGGCTTTGGACCAACCAATTGAGCCTTCAATATCTTGCTCTGCCAAGCGATAATCAAAACGCAGGCTATCATTAAAATCTTTAAAACGTTTGTCTGCCGCTTGTGTAAAACGACCACCCCAGAGAGCCATAAGTTATCCTCATCTCAATTATAAAAATGATTAATTATTCAATTATTGCGCATAATTAATCAATATGCAATAATAATCTTTATATCGTCCGCTATTTTACCCTGTTTTTTCTAACAAAAACTAGACAGTACTGCATTTTAGTGGTAATTTACGCAGCATTCTTAAGGGCATTGCCCACCATTCAAACAATTCAGTATTATCAACTCTTATTAATTCCAACATTATTAATTATGCATCTTACAGAACTTAAAAACACGCCTGTTTCTGATCTTGTGAAGCTTGGCGAAGAACAAATGGGTTTGGAAAATCTTGCCCGTTTACGTAAACAAGATATTGTTTTTGCTATTTTGAAACAGCACGCCAAGAGCGGTGAAGATATTTTTGGTGGCGGCGTATTGGAGATTTTACCCGATGGTTTCGGTTTCTTACGCTCCGCCGACAGTTCCTACCTTGCTGGTCCTGATGACATCTACGTTTCCCCTAGTCAAATTCGTCGTTTCAATCTACAAACTGGTGATAAAATCGAAGGCAAAATCCGTCCACCAAAAGAAGGCGAACGTTATTTTGCACTTTTAAAAGTCGACCAAGTCAACGATGACAAACCTGAAGTCTCTCGTAGCAAAATCCTTTTCGAAAACTTAACCCCATTACACGCGAATTCTCGCTTAAGAATGGAACGTGGTAATGGCTCAACCGAAGATTTAACCGCACGTATTTTAGATTTAGCGTCTCCGATTGGTAAAGGCCAACGTGGTCTTATCGTGGCTCCACCAAAAGCCGGTAAAACCATGTTGTTACAAAACATTGCACAAAGTATCACGCACAATTATCCAGAATGTGAACTTATCGTGCTTTTAATTGATGAACGTCCAGAAGAAGTAACGGAAATGCAACGTTCGGTAAAAGGTGAAGTGATTGCTTCTACCTTTGATGAACCAGCAACCCGTCACGTTCAAGTGGCAGAAATGGTTATTGAGAAAGCAAAACGTTCTGTTGAGCATAAAAAAGATGTGGTGATTTTACTCGACTCTATTACTCGTTTAGCGCGTGCTTACAATACCGTGACACCAGCATCCGGTAAAATTCTTTCTGGTGGTGTGGATGCAAATGCTTTACATCGTCCAAAACGTTTCTTTGGTGCGGCGCGTAACGTGGAAGAAGGTGGTAGTTTAACCATTATTGCGACTGCACTTGTGGATACCGGTTCAAAAATGGATGAGGTTATCTTTGAAGAATTTAAAGGTACCGGTAATATGGAATTACATCTTTCTCGCAAAATTGCAGAAAAACGTGTGTTCCCAGCGATCGACTTCAACCGTTCTGGTACGCGTAAAGAAGATTTACTTACCACACCAGATGAATTACAAAAAATGTGGATTCTACGCAAAATCCTTAACCCAATGGGTGAAGTGGAAGCGATGGAATTCCTCATCGACAAACTTATGGTGGCAAAAACCAACGATGAGTTTTTTGAAATTATGAAGAGGTCTTAATTCTGACCGCACTTAAAAACAAAAAAGGCTTGGAAAACCAAGCCTTTTTTATTTTGCGAATTATTCGCCCAAACGCTCTTTAATACGAGCAGATTTACCTGAACGTTCACGTAAGTAGTAAAGTTTAGCTTTACGTACTGCACCTTTACGTTTAACAGTGATTGAATCTACAACTGGTGAGTGAGTTTGGAATACACGCTCAACACCTACACCGTTAGAAATTTACGTAAAGTGAATGCTGAATGTAAACCACGGTTACGAATTGCAATAACCACGCCTTCGAATGCTTGCAAACGACGTTTGCTACCTTCAACTACCCATACTTTAACTTCTAAAGTATCACCTGGGCGGAAGCTAGGTACGTTTTGTTTTAATTGTTCTTGTTCAAGTTGTTTGATAATGTTAGACATTGTTTGATCCTTTATTGATCCTAGATGTAACTGAAACTAACTGTTATGCTCGGCTTGCGCCTCTTTTAACAGTTTACGTTGTTCGTCAGTCAGAGCTAGGCCTTCTAAGAGCTCAGGGCGTCGGAGCCACGTTCTTTGTAGCGATTGTTTTAATCGCCATTTCCGAATTTCTTCGTGATGTCCCGACATCAGCACAGGTGGTACAGTTAATCCTTCTAACACTTCCGGTCTGGTGTAATGCGGGCAATCTAATAAACCGTCTGCAAAAGAATCTTCTTCTGCGGAGGCTTGTTTGCCTAATACACCAGGAATAAAACGTGCAACAGCATCAATTAATGTCATTGCAGGCAATTCCCCACCAGTCAGAACGTAATCGCCAATTGACCATTCCTCATCAATTTCAGTTTGAATCAATCGCTCATCAATACCTTCGTAACGTCCACATACCAAAATCAATTTCTGATTTTTAGCAAGCTCGGTTACGCCGCCTTGATCGAGTTTACGTCCTTGTGGCGAAAGGTAAATCACCTTTGCGCCTTCTCCTGCCGCTGCTTTCGCAGCATGAATCGCATCCCGTAAAGGTTGCACCATCATCAGCATTCCCGGACCACCACCATAAGGACGGTCATCCACAGTTTTATGCTTGTCGAATGTAAAATCTCTTGGATTCCAACATTCTACTTGCAGAAGATTATGTTTTACGGCTCTTCCTGTAACCCCAAATTCCGTAATCGCTTTAAACATTTCGGGGAATAATGAAATCACCCCTATCCACATAAAAAGCCTACTACATTACGTTTGTGCATACTTGAGATTAGAAACCAGCGTCCCAATCCACTTCAATTGTTTTCGTGGTGAGATCGACTCTTTTAACTACTTGTTCATACAAGAAACGGAATTAACCGCTCTTGTTTTCCAAAAGCATCTTTGGTATTGGCTTTCACCACTAACACATCATTAGAACCGGTTTCCATCATCTCTGTTACCGTTCCCATTGTATAACCTTCTAGGTTTACGACTGAACAACCGATTAAATCGTGCCAGTAATAATCCCCTTCTTCCAGTTCTGGGAATACAGATAAATCCACACCAATTTCAACATTCGCTAAAAGTTTGTGCGGCTTCACGATCATCAACGCCTTTTTAATTTAACGATGATTTCGTGATTATGATGACGCCAGTTTTCTAATTCCGTTGGCTGCCATTCGCCTTTGATTTTTTTAAAAACCAGGGTTGATAATCAAAAAAATGCTTTCAGCTTGTTCTGTTGATGAATAAATACGTAACCACCCACGAATACCGTAGGTTGAGCCCTAATTTGCCCACAACTTCAATACGTTGTTGTTCCATATTTTTCACCTATCTTAGTTTAAGAACTAAATCAAAAAGCGAGATTATGCTTTTTGAGCTTCTTTTACCAAAGTCGCAACACGGTCTGAAAGTGAAGCACCTTGAGCAACCCAGTGGTTTACACGCTCAAGATCAACACGAAGACGCTCTGCGTTACCTTGTGCGATTGGGTTGAAGAAACCTACACGCTCAATGAAACGACCGTCACGTGGTGAACGACTGTCAGTTACTACGATTTGATAAAATGGGCGTTTTTTAGCTCCGCCACGAGATAAACGAATGGTTACCATAACCTTCCTCTAAATGTTTAATTACTAAAAGAATATTCTCAAACTCGAAAGTGATTTAAGAATATAGCTTACTTTTTTCTCTGTATATATAGACAAAAAGCCTGAAGATTTTACACTTTTTGAGCAAAAAAGCAAGCCACAAGCCCATTTCAACTTGAGAAATTCACTATAAAAAATGACCGCACTTCATCACAAAGTGCGGTCATTTTTTCATTCATTTATTGGCTTAATAAACCCCTTGCGCCAACATTGCATCAGCCACTTTCACAAAGCCTGCGACGTTTGCCCCGACAACATAGTTGATGTTTGCTTGACCCGAGACAGTGCCATATTTTTTACAGTTTGCATGAATATCTAACATGATACGATGAAGCTGTTTATCCACTTCTTCAGCCGTCCAGTATAAACGTTGTGAACTTTGCGCCATTTCTAAACCAGAGGTTGCTACACCACCCGCATTTGCTGCTTTGCCTGGCCCAAATAACACGCCAGCCTCTAAGAATGCCTCTGTTGCTTCGATAGTTGTTGGCATATTGGCACCTTCAGCAACTAATTTCACGCCATTTGCAATTAAGGTTTTAGCGTCTGCAATCTCTAATTCGTTTTGAGTTGCACAAGGAAGAGCGATATCAGCTTTCACTTCCCACGGGCGTTTACCCGCGATATATTGTAAACCAAACTGTTCCGCAAATTCTTTCACGCGACCACGTTTTACGTTTTTGAGTTCTAATAACGCGGCTAATTTTTCACGATCAAAACCTTCTGGCAAATACACATAACCTGCAGAGTCAGAACAGGTTACAACTTTCGCACCGAGCTCCATCGCTTTTTCAATGGCATATTGAGCCACGTTACCCGAGCCAGAAACTAAAACGGTTTTACCTTGGAAGCAATCCCCTTTTTCAGCGAGCATTGCTTGTGCGAAATACACTAAACCATAACCTGTCGCTTCAGGACGAATTAAACTTCCACCGAATGAAAGACCACGACCAGTAAACACACAAGCAGCTTGGTTTGATAATTTTTTCATATAGCCTGCAAGATAGCCGACCTCTCGACCACCTACGCCAATATCACCTGCCGGTACATCGGTATCCGGACCAACATGACGATAAAGTTCAGCCATTAACGCTTGGCAAAAACGCATGACTTCTGCATCTGATTTTCCTTTAGGATCAAAATCTGAACCGCCTTTCGCACCGCCCATTGGCAATGTGGTTAAGGCATTTTTAAAGATCTGTTCAAAGCCTAAGAATTTTAAAATCGATAAGTTAACGGATGGATGGAAACGCATTCCGCCTTTGTATGGACCAATTGCACTGTTGAATTGAATACGGAAAGCTCGGTTTACTTGAACTTGACCTTTATCATCAGTCCATGCCACACGGAACTGAAATGCGCGCTCAGGTTCAACTAAACGCTCTAATAAAGCTTCTGAACGATATTTAGGATTTGCTTCCAAGAAAGGCCAGATTGAAGTGAAGACTTCACGAACGGCTTGTAAAAATTCAGGTTGGTGGCCGTCACGTTGAGCCACTTTTTCAAGAAATTCGTCTAAGGATGCTACTGCTGACATAGGATTTTCCTTCTAGTAGTGAGTGAGTATGATGTGTGTAAAATTATTTTATTTCACCGTCTTCTTGCGGTGTGCCTTCAATATAGCAATAGAAAAAAATCAATTCAGCAATAGTTTTTTTATAGAAAAAAATGAAGAAAAAAATAAAAAAACGAGAAAACATTTAATATTTTTCCCGTTTCTATTAGATAAGATCTAAAAATCAGTATCTAAGCTAACACTTCAACTTTAAAAAGTCCTTATTTATTTTTTTACCTTCTAAGTAAAGCCACTCTGCAACCTGCTTCGCAAAGTACGTCAAGATACCATCCGCACCCGCACGTTTAAAGCAAAGCAATGATTCCATAATGCATTCTTTTTCTTTCAACCAACCATTTTGAATGGCTGCCATATGCATCGCATATTCGCCAGAAACTTGGTAAGCAAAAGTTGGCACACCGAAATACTCTTTCACGCGATATACCATATCCAAATACGGCATACCTGGTTTTACCATCACCATGTCCGCACCTTCTTGTAAATCAAGTGCGACTTCTTGCAAGCCCTCATTGCCATTTGCCGGATCAAGTTGGTAAGTTTTCTTATCGCCACCTTTCAGATTACCCGCAGAACCGACTGCATCACGGAATGGGCCATAATAATTAGACGCATATTTTGCGGAGTACGCCATAATTTGCGTATTGATATGACCATTTTCTTCCAACGCCTGACGAATACGACCAATACGTCCATCCATCATATCACTCGGTGCCACAACATCTGCTCCTGCTTCAGCATGAGAAAGTGCCTGTTTAATCAGAATATCTGTCGTGATATCGTTTAAGACATAGCCTTCTTCATCAATGATCCCGTCTTGTCCATGTAGTGTATAAGGATCAAGCGCAACATCTGTTAATACGCCCAATTCTGGATAAGCAGCTTTCAATGCTCTCACTGCACGCTGTACCAAACCATTCGGATTAAACGCTTCATCTGCCATTAAAGATTTTTTATCTTGTTCAACCACAGGGAATAATGCGATCACTGGCACACCATATTTCACCAAAAGACCTGCTTCAATTAATAATTGATCGATGGTTAAACGTTCAACTTTAGGCATGGAAGGCACTGGCTCACGATGATTTTCGCCTTCAATGATAAATACCGGATAAATTAAATCATTAGCCGTTAAAGTATTTTCTGCCACTAAACGGCGGCTAAAATCATGTTTACGTAAACGACGAAGACGACGGGTTGGGAAACCGCCTAAAATTTGTTGAGTCATAATAATATTCCTGTTTTTTATGATGTTAAAAGGGCGTATCACCTACGCCCATTTTCTTAATCTTTGTGATTCAAATCAGCCTGATTTTCTACCGCACTTTCTTCATCCGTTGTCTCTTCTTCATCATCTTTCGGTTGATAGAAACGAGCAACTAACAAGCCTAATTCAAATAAAAGGCACATTGGTACGGCAAGTAACGTTTGTGAGAAAACATCCGGCGGCGTTAAGATCATACCGACAAAAACGCACCGACAACAATGTAAGGACGTTTTGAAGCCAATGCTTTCGTCGTGGTTACACCTGTCCAGCAAAGCAAAATAATGGCAACAGGGACTTCAAAGCACACACCGAAAGCCAAGAATAATGCTAGGGCAAAATCAAGGTAACTGCTGATATCTGTTGCGATAGCCACCCCTTCTGGTGCAGTTTGGGTAAAGAAACTAAACACAAAAGGGAAAACAATATAATAAGCAAACGCCACACCGCAATAGAATAAAACCGTACTGGAAAATAATAACGGATAAATTAAACGTTTTTCATGTTGATAAAGTGCTGGTGCAACAAACGCCCAAATTTGATAAAGCAAATAAGGCACCGAAATAAACACCGAGACAATCGCGGTTAATTTAATTGGCGTAAAGAATGGTGTTTGAATATTGGTTGCAATCATCGTTGCACCTTTTGGCATCACAGCTGTTAAAGGTGCGGCAACAAAATGATAAATATCATTAGAAAAATAAACCAACGCCACAAAAACCACTAAAATACAAATTACACAACGTAATAAGCGGTTTCTGAGTTCAACAAGATGGGTAATTAACGGTTGGGAATCGTCCGTCGTATTGCTCATAATTATTCTCTAGGACTTAGCTTCAGATTTAGGTGCTGGTTGCAGTTCCACATCATCCGGCGAATAGTAATCAGATAAACGCTCGGTTAATTCAGCTTGTTCATGGGCTTCAAGTGCGGTCAAATCCACTTCTGTTTTTTCAGGTTCTGAAACTTCAGCAAGTTCATTCTCTACATGCTCTGTCGATGCTGTTTCAGCTGGTTTTTCTGTCATTTCTTGTGAATTCACCACGAGTTTTTCAGCAGAATCAGCCGAATTTTCAGCCGCACTTTTAATTTCTTTAATTTGCTCTTCTACCGTTGTGCTCGCTGCAGCCGCTTTTTCTTCTAGCTCTGCACGCATTTTTTGAGCCTGTTCTTTCAGCTCTTCAACGGTTTTACTTAAGTCTGGGGAAAGCTGTTTTAGATTAAGTTGTTCCGCTTTCTTAATGCTATCTTGCAATTCTTGCAATTTAAGCTCTTGTTTTAATTCATTTTGAACATTAGCTGCCAACCCACGGATTGTTTTCACCCAGCCCATTACCGTGCGAATAGCCACAGGTAAACGCTTAGGGCCTAGTACCACTAAGCCCACAAGCATCAATAAAACAAGTTCGGAAAAACCAATATCAAACACGGTTATGCCTGTTCTTTATCTTTTACAGTTTCAGTTTTTTCAGCGGTTGTTGTACCGTCTTTAATTTGAGTAAACTCAGCATCTTTTTTCGGCTCGTCATCAGACATCGCTTTTTTAAAGCCTTTTACTGCTGCGCCAAGATCAGAGCCCGCATTGCGTAATTTTTTTGTACCGAATACTAATAAAATCACGACTAATAAAATAATCATTTGTGCTGGGGATAAACCAAACATAGAAAAACTCCGTTAGAATTAAATTGAAAATTTGGGCTTGAATATACTCTTTTTATGCATTTGTCTCAAGAGGTAATTTTAAAAGTGCGGTCAAAAAATAATGTTATTTTCAACCGCACTTTATTCTTATTATTCAGCCAGTTCTGTTTGCTCATGAGACAGGAATTATGAAATAACAAAATCCAGCTCTCTCATGTATCGCTCATAACATTGCAAGATGTCCACGATCAAATCCTCTTCCTTCGTGATATTCAAAGGATAACCTTCCAATTGAATATTGGTTGAAACCATTAATGCATGATGAACTTGTGCTGTTTCAGATACAGGCTTCTCAAACAAGGTAATTTGGTAAAAAAAATCTTCTGCTAATCCATTTTCAATAGAAAGGACCAGTTGATTATTATCGACGTCAAAACGTTGCTGTAATGTCACATTTAGACCATAGGTACCAATGAGTAACTCCCGTAACTCTCTCATTGCTAAAAGTGCCGTTGTTTTTAAATGGGAAATAGCGTCATCTCGCTTAGGTTCAATCACTAACTGTCTTAAACGGCTACGCCAGTTTGCACCTGTCCACAAATCTGAAACTTCTGTGGAATAATATTGACGTTCAAATCGTAAACCTTTTAACAAACTCCATGCCATCACTGACATCAAGAGAGCAAAAGGTAAAGAGAAAAACAACATCGTTGATTGTAGTATTTCAATACCGCCAAAAAGATAAAGAACAAATGTAACAGCTGACAATAAACCACCCCAAAACATAGATTGCCAACGAGGTGAAACCTGGCTTTTGTCTTCAATTGCGATATTATTAAGCGTATAAATACCAAAGTTAATGGTTACAATAAAAAAGAGTGTGATAATAAATAAAGCTAACGTTTTAGTTAAACCGGAATAGGGTAAATAACTCAAAAAATCAAAAAGAAGTGATCCCACATCATTTACAGCTCGACCTAATGCCCCCTTAGCAAGATGCTCATTCACCCAAATTGCTCCATTACCAAATACCGTGAACCACAAAACGAAGAATAAACTTGGCACCATCAATACGCCGAAAATAAACTCCCGCAAAGTTCGTCCGCGAGAAATCCGTGCGATAAAAATCCCAAAGCCTGGCGCCCATGAAAACCACCATGCCCAGTAAAAAACCGTCCAATCCATAAACCAGTCTAGATGTTCTACATCATAGGCATAAGCCTTGAAGCCGACTCTAATTAAACCGCTTAAATAGGTACCAATATTTTCCGTAAAAGCAGAAATTAAATATATTGTCGGACCGAATAGCAAAACCAATAACATAAAGAGAAAGGTAACGCCTAGATTTAGCTCACTAAGAATACGAAACCCGTTGGCAATCCCTTGCAGTGAAATTAAGATAGCAATGATAAAAACACTCACTAAAATAAGGGGAACCAAATACGGTGATTTATCCAATAAATGCATTGAGTGGAATGCTGCAGCCAACCGAATCGCACTGTAACCTAAGGTTGCGACTACGCCAAATAAGGTGGTACAAATCCCGAGAATATCAATGACATCCCCCACTTTTCCATTAATCTTTTCTTTCAGTAAGGGATAAAAACAGGAGCGTAAAGAAAAGGGTAATTTATAGCGAAATCCGAAGTAAGCTATCGTAAGTGCAATTAATCCATAAATAGCCCAAGCACTGATACTCCAATGAAAAATACTAAAAAATAATGCTGTTCGAACTTTCTCATATTCACCTATTGGTGAAAGAAAATGTGAAAGCGGTTCAGCAACACCAAGAAAAACAATACCAATACCAATTCCAGAGGTAAAGAGTAATGCGATCCAAGAGCTTAATTTAAACTCAGGTTCCTCCTCATCACTCCCGAGTTTAATATCGCCGTATCGTCCTAACGCCAAGAAAAGTAAAAAGAATAGAAAAAATGCACTCAGTAAAATATAAAACCAGCTAAATTGAGAGAAAATAAAGGCTTTCGCCGCAGCAAGATAAGATATCGTTTGCTGCGTATCAAATAAAAGGGCTACAATAATCGCTAAACTAAAACCTAAACTGCCCCAAATAACATTTGCTTTGAAAGTATTTTGTATCTTCATATTTGTTTTAAGATAAAAAGTGCGGTTAAAAATTTAGAGGATTTTCAACCGCACTTTAGTCTTATTATTCAGCCAGTTCTGTTTGCTCGTGTGCCATCAATTCTTGGCCTACATCATCTAGCAAACTTAAATAACGTTCATAATGTTTCAACATATCGGCAATTAATTCATCTTGATCCATATATTGCACATCATAACCCACTCGACCATCAAAGAAATAAGTGTATGGCTCATAAGTCATACTATGCTGGATATGTGGCAAGTTATCGTCATTAATTAATTGCTCTGACACCTCACGACCGATAGATTTCACCCCGTACATAAAGTCTCGCATCAAATCTTTTTGAATGACTAACTCGACTGCAGGTTCATCTTGATCAAATAACGTGTTAATTTGCACACTCAATTCATATTTACTAATTAACTCTTGGCGTAGCTCACGCATAGCCGGTAATACCGTATGTTTAAGGAAGCGTAAAATATCTTTTTCTTGCGTTTGGTTCATCATTTGTTCCAAACGTTCTTTCCACTTATCCCCCGTCCAGAAAATACTGGTTGGATTAACTTTGGTATCAAAATATTTTTTATCCGCATTCAAGCCTTTCCATAAACTAAAACACATCAACAACATCAACATGGCGAAAGGTAACGCCACTAATAGCGTCATTGCCTGTAGGTTTGCCAAACCACCCGATTGCATTAAAACAATCGCAACGACTGACATTAATATACCCCACATCACGGCCTGCCAACGAGGTGCTGCAAGGCTTTTATCGCGTGATGCAATGTTATTTAATACATAAATGCCCGAATCCGCAGAAGTGATAAAAAATAAAGAAATCACCACTAAACTCACTAAACCCGTCACACCAGAAAGCGGTAAATAATCTAAGAACTTAAAGAGCAACGTTTCAGGCGAAGAAATCATTTGTCCTAACGTACCTGCTGCTTCACCATCATTCAACCAAATGGCTGTATTACCAAATACGGTAAACCACAAGATACCGAACATGCTAGGAATCACCAACACGCCGAAAATAAATTCGCGAATTGTACGCCCTTTCGAAATACGAGCAATAAATAAACCGACAAATGGCGCCCAAGAACACCACCATGCCCAATACAGAATTGTCCAACCGCTAAACCAGTCTGTATGTTCTTGTTCATACACATAGGTTTTGAAACTTAATTTTACTAAGTTGCTAAGATACGTTCCGATGTTGTCGCTAAAAGCGGATAACAAATAAAGTGTCGGTCCCGCCACTAAGACGAAAATCAACAAACAGAAAGCTAATGTTAAATTCAGCTCACTTAAGATTTTTACCCCTTTCCCTACACCAGAAATCGCGGAAAATATCGCTAAACTCATTACCACGGCAATTACGACAACTTGCAAGCTGAAGCTATTTTCGCTAATCCAGCCTAATTGATGTAAGCCTGCACCCAATTGTGATGCACCAAAACCTAATGTTGTGATAACACCAAATAAGGTGGCAAGTAACGCCATAATGTCGATAAGATCGCCTAACTTGCCATTAATACGCTCTTTCAATAACGGATAGAAACAAGAACGTAATGCCAAAGGTAATTTGTAACGGAATCCAAAGTAAGCCAATGCCAACGCAATCGTGCCATACACCGCCCAGGCATGAATTCCCCAGTGGAATAAGGTGTGTAACAAGGCTTCTTGTTGCTTATGCTCTGCGCTGCCTGTGGTAATATCAGATAAGTAATGCGTCAATGGCTCTGCTACACCAAAGAACATCAACCCTACCCCCATACCGGCAGCAAATAACATCGCCAACCAAGACAGAAAACCAAATTCAGGCTCTTCTTCATCATTGCCTAATTTGATATTACCTAGGCTACTGACTGATAAAATGACTAAAAAGCCCAAAAATACTGAGAATGCTAATACGTAAAACCAACTAAAGTTGGCAAAAATGCCCGATTTAGCAGCATTTAATAAAGTTTGTGTTTGTTCAGGTGCGATTAAAATCATCGCGACAAGCAACACCACAAAAAATAACGTTGCACCAATCACTAAAGGATTGAACGACGTTTGCTTTTCCATAAATTTAGATAAAGACAACGCTTCCCCCTTAAAAATTAAGTGAATAAAAATAAAATCAGGCCTTAAGCCCTAAATGGTGAGATGGAACCATCGCAAATGATAGCACGGAGAAGTGCGATTTTGAAGGAAACGCTCAGTAGGATTTGAGTGGATTGTTTCCAAATACGAAATATATATTATCAAAACATCAATATTTTTTCAAATTGACGAAAATTTAAATAGCGTAAAAGAAAAAGTGCGGCCAGAAAAATCGTTAAATTTTTGACCGCACTTTAACTTAATAATACTCATATGAATGTTCAACAATAGTGCTGCTAGGTTCATTAGCCTCATCAAACTCTTCATCCTTCAACACGTTGCCATAGTTATCAACAGTCTTTTTCCAACGTTTTACAGAAGATTTTGAACCATCTCCAAATCCCAAAGGTAGGAATTCTTCAAATTGAATTTGATGTCCATTAGCATCAAAAGTCCTCACCTCTTTTCCACCATAACTGAATTCTGTCTGTTCAATTAGTTTTCCATCAGAGTATTTATTGGTATATTTTACAGGCTCAACAGTAAAAAGCTCATTCTTAAATTCTACAACATTGCCATGTTCATCATAATGGTAGCTATATTTGTTCATGCCATTTTCAAGTTTCTCGCACTCATTCTCACAAGAGTCATCTGCTTCTTTTTAATGATTAATAATCCATTTTTATCATAAGTATTTTCAGATATAACTCGAGATTCGCTATCTTTAAATTTCTGTTTCTCTATAACCGTCAAAGTACCATCTGAATTAGTACGATAGCTATATTCGAGAACAGCGTCATCACCATTCCAAAAAACTTTAATCAATCGCCCTTGTTCGTCATACACAAAGTTTTTTATTTGGGCAGAAGAATCTAACGTTTCTTCTTTGATTTTAAATCCCTGTGGATTAAAGTGAGTAATCTTATGTTCCAAAACAGAAGAATTGCGTAGATCTGTTACTTTCATTTCCCACTTTTTTACTGGTCCTTTCAAATTTAATAAGGCTAAATCTGTTTTTAACTGGGCAAAAAGTATAGTGGAGAACAACGTTAACAGACATCCCAATGCGATTTGACGCATAAAAAGCTCCATTAGGTAAATAATTAAAAAGTGCGGTCAGAAAAACCTTTAAATTTCTGACCGCACTTTTTTAAGTGTTGATTAAATTCGTTCTTCGATAATGCCGCCACCTAAGCAGACTTCATCAAGATAAAATACCGCTGATTGACCTGGTGTGACTGCGGCTTGCGGTTCGTCAAAAATCACTCGAATGCAATCGTCATCAATCGGCTCAACCAAACAAGCAATATCCGTTTGACGATAACGAGTTTTCACCGTACAACGGAACGCTTTACGCACAGGTTCGCGACTCACCCAATGTAGCTGCTTGGCAATTAAGCCTTTGGAGAACAAACGTGGATGATCATGGCCTTGTGCCACAATCAATTCATTATTTTCCACATCTTTATCTACTACATACCAAGCTTCATCTCCGGCATTTTTTAATCCACCGATCCCTAGCCCTTTTCGCTGCCCCAGGGTGTGGTACATCAAGCCTTCATGACGACCAATAATCTCGCCATCTACGGTACGGATGTCACCTGGTTGAGCCGGCAAATAACGTGCTAAGAAATCCTTAAACTTACGCTCACCAATAAAACAAATACCAGTAGAGTCTTTTTTCTTCGCGGTAATTAAACCTAAATCTTCTGCAATAGCACGTACGATCGGCTTTTCAATTTCACCGACAGGGAAAAGGCTTTGGCCTACCTGATTTTTACTCAAGGTGTAAAGGAAATAGCTTTGGTCTTTGTTGCTATCTAAGCCGCGCAATAGCTCCGCTTGATTATCTGCGCCACGACGACGCACATAATGGCCAGTAGCAATATAGTTAGCACCCAAATCTTCCGCTGCATATTCCAAGAAAGCTTTAAATTTAATTTCTTTATTGCACAAAATATCCGGGTTTGGCGTACGACCAGCTTTGTATTCTGTTAAGAAATGTTCAAACACGTTATCCCAATATTCCGCCGCAAAATTGATTTTATGTAGCTTAATACCTAGCTTGTCACATACTGCCTGCGCATCAGCAAGATCCGCTGCGGCTGTACAATAATCGGTATCGTCATCTTCTTCCCAGTTTTTCATAAACAGGCCTTCCACTTGGTAGCCTTGTTGTTGAAGAATAAACGCGGAAACGGAGGAATCTACCCCACCAGACATACCGCAAATGACTTTTTTAGTGGCATTTTCGGCAAGTTGTTCTGCACTCAATGGTGCGAAATGTTGATTATAAGTATTTGAAGTTAACATAAGTCTCCCGTAACTTCGGTTAAGGCGAAGCACATTGGTTGTTGCTAAATGATAGCTACTTTATTGCTGAATAATTGATGTATCTTCTTTTAAAATATAAGAAGGCTCATCATTAAAAGAAATTTTATAAAACGTTTTCCCCGATTTTCCTACAACCTCCTTGAAAGTTTGACAAGGAACATCGGTTGCTTTTAATGTAAATAAAGTCGGCATATTTTCAATTTCAGCCTCTGTTTTACTCAATACCGATTTACTATAAATAGGCGTATCTTTTTGGATAAGCACATCAGGATAAGAATTAGAGGTATCGGGTTCCTCATCATCAAAAATACCTTTTTCAAGCACTAATGATTTTTTATCACCTAATTTTATTTGATCCTGTTCAGCCATATAAACTGAGCCTGTTCCATAACGAATCTCTGTAGCAGAAAACATCGGCATTGTATTTAACCATGCTCCCGCTTTTACAAGAATAACGGGTTTATTAAATTCAGAATCTGCATATAAATTAAGATCTGCATTTACCTTTGCGGGGTAATATCCTGCAAAGGCAAAAGATGAAACTGTCAATAAAATTAATGTATAAACAAATTTTAATAATTTCATCTATTTATTTCACTTCATAAAATTGCGAATCATCGTCTTTCTTCGCAAATTTTTGTTCGTATTCAGCTTTGGCATTTTCATCGCCAGCATCTAATTTCTCTTGTAAAGTGTCGCAAGGTTTATCGCAATCACAGGCTTTGGCAATACCGAGTGAGGAAAGGCCTCCACAGCTACCTTTTAAAGCTTGTTTTTTAAAGATAAAGCCTACTGACATCAATACGATAATTGCCACAAAAGCTAATAGGGTAAAAAATAACGTTTGCATGATTATTCCTTATTTGCGAGTAATTTTTGGAAGGCTGACGACATTTTTGTTTCAAAGCCTTTTTCCGTTTTCATAATTAAATACACTGGAATATTTTCTTTCTCGGCCACTTCAAGTGCTTTATTTTCACCGAGTACAAATAAACCTGTAGATAAACCATCAGCAGTCATCGAACTTGGTGCGAGTACGGTAATTGAGGCTAAATGATGCTGAATTGGATAACCTGTTTTTCGGATCGATTTCATGAGCAAAGCGTTGACCGTTTTCCTCAAAATAAATACGGTAGTCGCCTGAGGTCGCCATCGCCATATTATTTAACCCAATCACTTCTTGGACTGCTCTTTCACCCGTATTATTAGGTTTTTCAATAGCGATTTGCCAGGCTTTATTTCTCAGGATTTTTACCTTTAGCGCGAATTTCCCCGCCAATTTCCACCATATAATTTTGCACGTGGTGTTGCTCTAATACATCTGCCACTTGATCCACGCCAAAGCCCTTAGCAATAGATGACAAATCAATATAAACCTGCGGTACAGCTTTACTTAATGTTGGGGTTTTACCGCTCATATCAAGGTGAATTTTATCAATTCCTACCCAACTTTGACGTTCAGCAAGTTGTTCTGGGGTTGGTTTACGTTCTGGACGTTTTTCTGGGCCAAATCCCCATAAATTCACTACAGGCCCTACAGTCACATCCAATGAACCTTCAGTAACCTGATTTAAACGGATCGCTTCTTGTAGTACTTTGGCAAAGTCAGCAGATATTTCAATTGGTGTATTCACTTGTGTATTTTGATTAAAACGACTTAATTCGGAATCTTTAATGTAAGTAGACATTTTCTGATTCACGTCTTTTAAAACTACTTCAATCTGTTCATGTGTTTTTTGCGCGTTTTCACTAACGGAATCATCCTCAATATAACGGATATGGTAAGTCGTTCCCATGGTTTTACCGCTAAGTGAAATAATTTCAGGATCTTTCTTACATGCACTTAATGAACAAGCTAGGATTACAGCAATCAATCCGCTTAATACTTTTTTCATCTATTCCTTCCTAAATATATGAATTACAGGCAAACCGACTCTTCCATCAGCTTGCCTGTAATCCATCTTAAATATTGACCGCACTTCATTACAAAGTGCGGTCAGTTTTAATGATGTTTTGATTAACTAAAATCAACCACCGAAGTCATCTAATAAGATGTTTTCATCTTCAACACCGAGGTCTTTCAACATTTTGATTACCGCCGCGTTCATCACTGGAGGTCCACACATGTAGTATTCACAATCTTCTGGTGCTTCATGATTTTTCAAGTAGTTTTCATAAAGTACATTGTGAATAAAGCCGGTGTAACCAGTCCAGTTATCTTCCGGTAACGGATCAGATAATGCCACATGCCATGTAAAGTTCGGATTTTCTGCTTGAAGCTGATCAAAATCTTCTACATAGAACATTTCACGTTTAGAACGTGCACCATACCAGAATGACATTTTACGTTTAGAGTGTAAACGTTTTAATTGGTCAAAGATATGAGAACGCATTGGTGCCATACCTGCACCACCACCGATGAAGACCATCTCATTATCAGTTTCTTTCGCGAAGAATTCACCGAATGGACCAGAAATTGTCACTTTATCACCTGCTTTTAATGACCAAATGTAAGAAGACATTTGACCTGGAGGTGCATCAGGTTGACGTGGTGGAGGCGTTGCAATACGCACGTTAAGCATAATGATACCTTTCTCTTCTGGATATGAAGCCATTGAGTAAGCACGGATAATATGCTCGTCCACTTTAGACACATAACGCCATAAATCGTATTTGTCCCAATCTTCGTGGTATTCTTCTGGAATATCAAAATCTTTATAGTAAACCGTATGTGGATCAGCTTCGATTTGAATATAACCACCAGCACGGAAAGGTACTTCTTCGCCTTCAGGAATCGCTAATTTAAGCTCTTTGATGAAGGTTGCTTTGTTATCATTAGAAATAACAGTACATTCCCATTTTTTCACGCCGAAAATTTCTTCTGGAAGTTCAACGTCCATATTGCCTTTTACATTCACTTGGCAAGCTAAACGATAACCTTCTTTTGCTTCACGTTTATTAATATGAGAAAGCTCAGTTGGGAGAATTTCACCACCACCACTTTTCACTTTCACAATACATTGGCCACAAGAGCCACCGCCACCACAAGCAGAAGAAACGAAAAATACCTTTACTTGCTAACGCGCCAAGTAATTTGCCACCAGCTGGTAAAGTAATCGCTTTTTCAGGATCGTCATTAATAGAAATGGTGATATCACCAGAATCCACTAATTTTGATTTAGCAAATAAAATAATCGCAACGAGCACTAAAAGGATAACCGTAAATGCTGCAACACCTAATAATAAAATTGAAGATTCGCTCATTTATGCCTCCTTATAACTGAATTCCAGAGAATGACATAAAGCCAAGCGCCATCAAGCCTGCAGTAATAAAGGTAATCCCTAATCCTTTTAAGCCTGCCGGTACATCGGCATATTTCATTTTTTCGGTTAAGCCTGCAAGCGCAACGATTGCTAACATCCAACCTAACCCTGCCCCCACACCATAAACTGCAGATTCTGCAAAAGTGTATTCACGTTGTACCGCAAAAGACACGCCACCAAAGATCGCACAGTTTACAGCGATAAGTGGAAGGAAAATACCTAATGCGTTATAAAGTGCTGGGAAGAATTTATCTAAAGTCATTTCAAGTAATTGAACAAGACCCGCAATAATCCCGATAAAGGTAATAAAGTTTAAAAACTCAAGGCTTACACCTTCTACCAATGCGCCATCTTTTAATACATGTTCGTATACAAATTGGTTAGCCGGTACCGCAATACCAAGTACCACTGTTACCGCAACACCAAGGCCAAACGCCGTAGAAACTTTCTTAGAAACCGCAAGGAAAGTACACATCCCTAAGAAGAAAGAGAGCGCCATGTTTTCAATGAAGATCGCCTTCACGAATAGGCTAATATAATGTTCCATTGATTATTTCTCCTGTTGCTCAGGTTTCCACGTTCTTAAGCCCCAAATAACGAAGCCGATAATAAAGAACGCACTTGGTGCAAGAAGGAATAAACCGTTTGGTTGATACCAACCGCCGTCTTGAATAGTCTGGAATACAGGGAAACCAAACAAACGACCAGAACCGATTAATTCACGTAATGTGGCGACAATTAATAAGATCGCACCATAACCTAAACCGTTACCGATACCGTCAACAAAGCTTTCTAACGGTGGTGATTTCATCGCAAACGCTTCTGCACGGCCCATTACGATACAGTTTGTAATGATAAGACCGACGAATACAGAGAGCTGTTTAGATAAACCATAAGCATAAGCTTTTAATACTTGGTCAACCAAGATTACTAAAGACGCGATAATCGCCAGTTGCACAATAATACGGATACTATTTGGAATATAGTTACGAATCAATGAAATGAACAAACTGGAAAAACCGGTTACCAAACTTACCGCAATCGCCATAACAATCGCTGTTTGTAATTGGGTTGTTACCGCTAATGCAGAACAGATACCCAAAATTTGCAAGGCAATCGGGTTATTTTTAGCAATAGGATCTAATAAAAGACCTTTTAAATTTACTTTTGCATCAGCCATTATTTGATTTCTCCTGCTTTAAATTTCGCTAAGAATGGACCAAAGCCATTTTGGCTGAACCAATAATCAAATGAACCTTGAACACCGTTACTGGTTAAAGTTGCACCTGATAAACCATCTACACCGTGCTCTTTATCTGCAGCAGAACTACCTTTGTAGATTTTGAATTTTTGGTTACCTTGTTCATCGAATAATTTTTTATCGACAAACTGTGCTTGCCAACGAGGATTCGCAATTTCGCCCCCAAGACCGGCTGTTTCACCTTGATCATAGTAAGTAATACCTTTGATAGTATTCGCATCTGGTGCAACAGAAACAAAACCATACATGGTTGACCATAAACCACGGCCATACATTGGTAATACAACTTGGGTTACATTGCCTTGCTCATCTTTTACAAGATAAACACGTGCTTGATTTGCACGAACTTTAATCCCTGCTTTATCTGCTTCAGCTGGAATTGCTTGGCTTTTAGCTGGATCTTTAACGGCATCTTTAGGTTCAAATTTATTAATTTCTTCTGCTGAAGCTTGAACGTAATCACCACTTTGCAAATCAACTAAACGCGGTTCAATAAATTTTCTGTAAGTGTCTTTAATTACTGATGCATTATCTTCTTTCATTAAGCCAGCAACAGTTAAAATGTTACGTTGAACGTCGAGTGCTTTTTGTTCATCTTGTTTGGATTTTAATGCTACTGCAGCACCAGAAACCACGATAGAACACACTAAACTTAGCAACACAACAACGGTAACTGTACCGCTAACGCTATCTTTATTAAATTTAGCCATTTGTTCTTGCTCTCCGACGTTTGATATTTGCTTGAACCACGATGTAGTCGAAAATTGGTGCAAATAAGTTTGCAAATAAAATCGCTAACATCATCCCTTCTGGATAAGCTGGGTTCACTGTACGAATTAATACAGCCATCACGCCAATTAACGCACCGTACCACCATTTACCCGTGTTGGTAAATGAAGCTGATACAGGGTCGGTTGCCATGAAGATCATACCAAGTGCAAAACCACCTAATACAAAGTGCCAATGCCATGGCATTGAGAACATTTGGTTAGAATCAGAACCGATTAAGTTGAATAAGGTTGCTGTACCAATCATACCGATCATGACACCAGCCATAATGCGCCAAGAAGCAATACGGGTGAATACAATTAACGCACCACCGATTAATAACGCAAGCGTTGAAACCTCACCCATTGAACCAGGAATATTACCGATGAATGCATCCATCCAAGTAATAGGTTGACCGGTTACAGTGTGTTGTAATGCTGCTTGACCCACCTTGAGACCATTGTGAAAGTGCGGTTGCACCAGAGAAACCATCTGCAGCAGTCCATACTAAGTCACCGGAAATTTGAGCCGGATAAGCGAAGAATAAGAATGCACGACCAGCAAGCGCAGGGTTCATAAAGTTACGACCTACACCACCGAAGATTTCTTTCGCTACCACGATACCAAAACTGATACCAAGTGCAGCTTGCCATAATGGCAATGTTGGTGGAACGATTAACGCAAATAAAATGGTTGAAACGAACATCCCTTCATTTACTTCATGACCTCGCACCACTGAGAACAATAATTCCCAAATTGTACAAACAGTAAATACCACTAAGTAAATTGGTAAGAAGAAGATCGCCCCTAACGCCATTTTTGAGCCCCAAGTTGCATTATTGGTTAAGTCTAAACCTAATGAACTTGCAAGCGCATAGTGCCAATCGTTAGCAATTAATTGATCTAAATTGCCTAATTGATTTAAGGCAGGGATCGCTTGGTTACCCACATTGTACATCCCGTAGAAAATCGCTGGAAACAACGCAAGGAAAACCGTAATCATCATACGTTTTGAGTCTAACGCATCACGAACGTGTGTGTTTTTGTGCGTTACCGTACCTGGTGTATAAAGCAAGGTATAAATCGATTCAAAGACCGGATAAAGCTTGCTGTATTTACCACCTGGCAAAAACGCGGGTTCCATTTTTTCAAAAAGATTTTTTAAACCCATTTTTAACCTTCCTTCTCAATCTTATCTAATACTTGACGCAAGATTGAACCGTATTCATATTTGCCCGGGCAAACGAAAGAACATAATGCTAAGTCTTCTTCATCTAATTCAAGACAACCTAACGCTTGTGAACCGTCGGTATCGCCCACGATTAAATCACGTAGTAATAATGTCGGTAAAATATCCAACGGCATCACGCGCTCATAGCTACCGATTGGTACCATTGCACGCTCACCACCATTTTCTGCGGTAGTGAAATTGAATAATTTCTTACCAAAGTGACCCAATACGGTACGGGTAATCGAATATTTGTTCGATTGTGGAGTGATCCAACCTAAGAACTCTTTCTCATTACCTTCTGCAATCACAGAAACTTGTAATGCATAACGACCTAAATAATCGTGAGCATCTTTTGCGGTTTGACCACAAAGCACAGAACCAGAAATCACACGGTTATTACCGTCTTTCAATTCACCTGCCGTTAATTGAGAAAGGTTAGCACCGATTACGGTACAAACTAGACGAGGCTCTTTCACTTGCGGACCCGCAAGAGAAACAACGCGCTCAACATAAAGTTCGCCCGTAGTGAATAATTTACCTACAGCAATCACATCTTGGTAATTGATGTGCCATACGGTTTTATGAGCACCAACCGGATCGATAAAGTGAATATGTGTCCCCACTAAACCTGCAGGATGAACACCACCAAAATCATGTACTTTTAGGTTAGCTAAATCCACGGTTGGGATATTGCTATCACCCGCTTTACATAGATTTAATGGTTTATTTGGGAATAGACGACTTAATACTGTTAAACCGTCAATAAAATCTTGCCAATGCTCTTTTAACACCACCTCTGGATTTGCTGCCAAAGGATTGGTATCCATCGCATTTACAAACAGAGAAGAAGGTTCTGCATCTACAGCAGGCACTTTGCTGAACGGACGAGTGCGGAACGCTGTCCACAAACCGGATTCAACGAGGTTTTGTTTAACTTGTTCAGAAGAAAGCGTATTGAGCTCACCTGCGTTATATTTAGCGAAAGTAACTTGATCGTTACCTTGCACATCAATGACCACAGATTGTAATACACGTTTTTCGCCACGATTAATTACAGTGATAGTACCACTTGCAGGGGCTGTGAAAACCACTCCAGGGTTTTTCTTGTCTTCAAAAAGCACTTGGCCTTTTTTCACAACATCGCCTTCACGTACCTTCATAGAAGGACGCATACCCACATACTCTTCACCAAGAATCGCAACCTGATTCACAGCGTTTACCGCTATGGATTACTTGTGCTGGTTTTCCTGCAATAGGAAGATCCAAGCCTTTTTTGATTGTAATCATACTGTTTGCACTACTTTTCTAGGTTAAAAACACGATTGCGATTAAAGCATACACTCTTAAAAGCAATCTCACGATTGAGCGTGACCAGAAAACACTTTTAAGATCAAAGCGTTATTAACTGACACATAAATTTAAAAACTCAAATCTGTTTAATTCCTCGACGAGTAAGGAATCGCTTACACATCCAGAAATTGAAATTCGAAAATTAAAAGCGTCTTATTCTATCGGAAAAATGGGCTTTTTATTCCACTTTACGCCCTTACTTTTTGTGAAATATTTGTGAACCTTTTTAGACTCTATACTTATTAGGAGTTAAAAATAAATAGGAATTAAAAATTAAAAAGAGAGAATGTCTCTCACCTTCTCTCTTCTTATGAAAATCTAATATAGGGAACACAAGGAAATACTTACTGTCCAACACCAAGACAATTTGGTGATTTTGGAAATGCTTTACCCAGGCTCTCCCATTCGCTTTTTGTATAAAGATGAAGAGCTAATGCGTGAATGCCATTTTTTAAATCATCAGCAAAAAGTTGGTAAAGTTTTTGGTGGCGTTGCACCTTGCGCATACCTTCAAAAGCATCGCTGACAATCACTAATTTAAAATGAGAATCAGCCCCTCGACCTGAACTGTGCATATGACTTTCATTTTCTACGGTGGCAAAGTGCGGTTGAAATTCGGTCTGAATTCTCTCTAATAATTCTTGCTGTTTTGACATAAATAAACTCCCTAACTTTTTGCTATACATTCAGCGTTAAGTTTGTAAGAATAACACAAATTAACCTAATTCAATGAGGAAATTATGAAAGTAACAAACAAAATCAAAGCATTATCAGCAATGACGTTGGCCGCTGCGACATTATTTTTAGCGGGTTGCCAAGCGCAATCTAATACCTTAACTTTTGCGCCCTCAATCACCGACTGCATCAATGAATATTAACCAATCAGCAGTGGTAACAGTTAATACTCGTGATTCTCGTCCACAACAAGAAATTGCAACTTATACTAAATCAGGTGAGCTGATTAAATTAAACGCATCACCAAGCGTTACTCAACTTTTCCAACAAGTGATGCAACAAAATTTAGTTAGCAAAGGTTTCCGTATCGGACAAGCTAATAATGCGAATGCTGGGTGTAACTGTTGAAGTGAAAAGAATTCAACGCTCACGTGGATCAAGGTAATTTACGTTATACCTTGAACAGCTAAAATTCAAGCGGTTGTTTATGTACAAGGTCCACGCGGACAATACAACAAAACCTTTAATGCAACCCGTTCACAATCTGGCGCATTTAATGCGAGCAATGATGAAATTCAAAAAGTGTTAGGCGAAACCTTCAAAGATATTGTTAATAATATTTATCAAGATCAAGAAGTTACTAACGCAATTAATCAATATACCAATTAATTAAAAAGTGCCGTGTCCTTTTCAATAATACTTGACGAAAGTGCCTTTCAAGCGTAACATTCGCCCGATTTTTTAACGAGAAGGACACACACTTTGGACAGTCATAGTCGATACCGAATATCGCTTTAGACTCTCGCCTCTTATCAGCGAGAGTTCGCTGGTAATCAATTTACCTTTCTTCGGCATCTTTTATCGAACGAAACCCATTTTTAAAACATACAAAAATTTGACCGCACTTTTCTCTAGTGCCAATTTCGTTTGATCTTTTTTTGTTCACAGTTGGATCTTCATAATCCCAAAAGGAGTATGACCAATGATTAACGCTTTTGCCATTAACGATTCCCGCTTGCTTCGTATTGATGACGAACCAGCCGAGCTCAGTTCTGCCATTTGGTTAGATTTACTGGAGCCGACAGGGGAAGAACGTGAAATGTTGCAAGAAGGCTTAGGACAAAGTCTCGCCTCATTCCTCGAATTAGAAGACATCGAAGCATCCGCACGTTTCTTCGAAGACGAAGACGGTTTACACTTGCACTCATTCTTCTATTGTGAAGACGAAGAAAACTACGCCGACCTCGCGAGCGTGGCGTTTACTATTCGTGATGGGCGCTTATTTACCCTTGCGTGATCGTGAGTTACCCGGCATTCCGTTTATATCGTATGCGTTCCCGTAGTCAACGATTATTAGAATGTAATGCGTATGAAGTTTTACTCGACTTATTTGAAACCAAAAATTGAGCAATTAGCGGATGTTATCGAAAACGTTTATGCGGATTTAGAAAAAAATTAAGCCGTGTAATTTCTAAACGGTACACAAGATGAAGCTTTCGATGAAGCCTTAAATACCCTAACAGAACAAGAAGATACCAGTTCTAAAGTCCGCTTATGTTTGATGGATACACAACGTGCATTGGGTTTCTTAGTACGTAAAACACGTTTACCGGCTAATCAGTTGGAACAAGCTCGTGAAATCTTACGAGATATCGAATCCTTGCAACCGCATAATGAATCTTTATTCCAAAAAGTAAACTTTTTAATGCAGGCGGCAATGGGTTATATTAATATCGAGCAGAATAAAATCATGAAATTCTTCTCGGTGGTGTCTGTCATGTTCCTACCAGCAACGCTTGTGGCATCCACTTACGGGATGAACTTTGAATTTATGCCGGAGCTTCATTTTAAATATGGCTACCCAATGGCTATTGGCTTAATGATTGGTGCGGCGATTACACCTTACATCTATTTCAAACGGAAAGGTTGGTTATAATGGAAATTTCCCAAACTGCGTTATTTTTAGGATCGATTATCGATCTATATTGTTTAGTATTAATTTTACGCGTATGGCTACCATTAGCGAACGTGGATTATTACAATCCCATTTCTCAATTTACGCTGAAATTAACCCAACCGGTTATTGCGCCATTGCGTAAAGTTTTTCCTGTGGTGAAAAAAGTGGAAACCGCTGCACTGGTTTTAGTCTTCTTGCTTTGCGGATTAAAATCGGTTCTATTTGGCGGATTAAATCTCAACTACTTCATACTATTGGGCATATTAGGGCTGATTAAAAATATCGGTATAGCCATTTTCTATGTGTTAATCGCCGGTGCAATTTTAAGCTGGTTTAATCGTGGCAATAATCCCGCATTCTATGCGTTATATCAACTGACCGAGCCATTATTAAAACCAATTAAGCGCATTTTACCAACTGTGGGCGTCATTGATTTTTCACCGATGGTTATCGCTATTGTTCTATTATTTTTGAATAATCTCTTTTATGATTACTTCCAGGTTTTATGGGCAATCGCCGCTTAAAGTGCGGTCAAAAATAACATTATTTTTCGGGCTGGATTTTCCAGCCCTTATTGTAAATGTGGTGAGTAAATTTAGTTATGTCAGCAATCGAACAAACGCCTGAAGGGCTACGTCTCAAAATCATTTTGCAACCCAAAGCTAGCAAAGATCAAATCGTGGGATTACATGATGATGAACTCAAAATCACGATCACCGCGCCACCTGTTGATGGTCAAGCCAATGCTCACTTGCTGAAATTTTTGAGTAAAGCATTCAAAGTACCCAAAAGTTCGATAGTTCTTGAAAAAGGTGAATTAAACCGACATAAACAAGTTTGGATTCCTTCGCCTAAATTAATTCCATCTGAAATTCAAAATCTCTTATAAAATCAGCAAAAAAATCACCGCACTTTCTACCAATTTTCCCTGTTTTACGCTATCCTATATCACATTTTACAAATCAAAACATGCCGCAAAGTGCGGTCAAAATTTAAGGTGATTTTCTATGCAACAACATTACCGTCCCGATTTGATTGAACCTGCAGTTCAACAATATTGGGCTGAAAATAAAGTCTTCAAAGCAATTAAAGATACGTCTAAAGAAAAATATTACTGCCTTTCAATGTTCCCTTACCCATCTGGTCGTTTACACATGGGCCACGTGCGTAACTACACGATCGGTGATGTGGTTTCTCGTTATCAACGTATGAACGGCAAAAATGTGTTACAGCCAATTGGTTGGGATGCATTTGGTTTGCCGGCTGAAGGGGCTGCAATTAAAAATAAAACTGCACCCGCGAAATGGACTTACGAAAATATCGAATACATGAAAAACCAGCTCAAAATGTTGGGCTTTGGTTATGACTGGGATCGCGAAATTGCGACCTGCCGTCCAGAATACTACAAATGGGAACAATGGTTCTTCACTGAGCTTTACAAAAAAGGCTTAGTGTACAAAAAAAACTCAACCGTAAACTGGTGTCCGAACGATGTAACTGTGTTGGCGAACGAACAAGTGCACGACGGTTGTTGTTGGCGTTGTGATACTCCAGTAGAACAAAAAGAGATCCCTCAATGGTTTATTAAAATCACTGATTATGCAGAACAATTATTAGGTGGATTAGACCAACTGCCACAATGGCCAGACATGGTTAAAACCATGCAACGTAACTGGATCGGCCGTTCTGAAGGGGTGGAAATTACTTTTGACGTAGCAGATACCGCAGAAAAAGTTGCGGTTTATACGACCCGTCCAGATACCTTCTATGGTGTAAGCTATTTAGGTATCGCGGCAGCGCACCCATTAGCCGACTTAGCGGCAGAAAAAAATCCTGAATTAGCTGAATTCATCCGTGAAGCGAAAAATGCCAAAGTGGCAGAAGCAGACCTTGCCACTATGGAGAAAAAAGGGATGGCAACCGGCTTATTCGCTATTCATCCATTAACCGGTGAAAAATTACCGATTTGGGTCGCTAACTTCGTGTTAATGCACTACGGTACTGGCGCGGTAATGGCAGTTCCGGCACACGACCAACGCGACTTTGAATTTGCTCAAAAATACGATTTACCAATTAAACAAGTAATCGCACCGCTTGCAGATGAAGAAATTGATTTAACCAAACAAGCTTTCGTTGAGCACGGTAAATTAGTGAATTCTGCTGAGTTTGATGGTTTGGATTTTGATGGTGCATTTAACGGTATTGCGGACAAATTAGAAAAATTAGGCGTGGGTAAACGCCAAGTTAATTATCGTTTGCGTGACTGGGGTGTTTCCCGCCAACGCTATTGGGGGGCACCAATTCCAATGCTGACCTTACCAAACGGTGAAACTGTACCTGCGCCAATCGAAGATTTACCGATTATCCTGCCAGAAGATGTGGTCATGGACGGCGTGAAAAGCCCAATTAAAGCAGATCCAAACTGGGCGAAAACCACCTTCAACGGTGAGCCTGCATTAAAAGAAACAGATACTTTTGATACCTTTATGGAATCTTCTTGGTACTACGCACGCTACACTTCACCAAGCTACGCTGAAGGCATGTTGGATAAAGATGAAGCTAATTACTGGTTACCAGTGGATCAATATATCGGTGGTATCGAGCACGCGACAATGCACTTGCTCTACTTCCGTTTCTTCCATAAATTATTGCGTGATGCAGGTTTCGTAACGAGTGATGAACCAGCACAAAAATTATTATGCCAAGGCATGGTGTTAGCCGATGCGTTCTACTACACCAGTCCGACCAACGAGCGTATTTGGGTGAGCCCAACGCAAGTGACTCTTGAGCGTGATGAAAAAGGTCGTATCATCAAAGCAACCGATCCAGAAGGCCGTGAATTGGTGCATACCGGTATGACCAAAATGTCGAAATCCAAAAACAATGGTATCGACCCACAAGAAATGGTGGAAAAATACGGTGCAGATACCGTACGTCTTTTCATGATGTTCGCGTCTCCTGCAGAAATGACGCTTGAATGGCAAGAATCTGGCGTAGAAGGTGCAAAACGTTTCTTAGGTCGTGTATGGAATTTAGTGTATGAATACAGCCAAAATCCAGCAAAAACCGCTTTAGATGTGACCGCACTTTCTGCAGACCAAAAAGCACTTCGCCGTGATGTCCATAAAACAATCGCGAAAGTGAGCGATGACATTGGTCGCCGTCAAACGTTCAATACTGCTATCGCTGCGGTGATGGAGTTAATGAACAAATTAACCCGTGCGCCATTAGAAAGCGAACAGGATCGTGCGGTTATGGCGGAAGCATTGAGCGCTGTGGTGCGTATGCTTTACCCTATCACACCACATATCTGCTTTGAATTATGGAAAGCTTTAGGCAACGAAAGCAACATCGACCATGCAGAATGGGTGAAAGCTGATGAAGCGGCGATGGTAGAAGATGAAAAACTTATCGTGGTACAAGTCAACGGCAAAGTACGTGGTAAAGTGACCGTTGCAGCTGATGCTGATGAAGAAACCGTGAAAACTGTTGCATTTGCAGATGAAAATGTGAAGAAATTTACTGACAATACACAAATCGTGAAAGTGATTTATGTACCAGGTAAGTTGTTAAATGTGGTGGTTAAACCACAATAATCCATAAAATAACCGCATTTTATTCCAAGCGTTGCATAAACGGCTCTTAAACAAAATAAAGTGCGGTGAATTTTACAGGTAATTTTTATGATGAAATCAATCAAAACGATCTGCTTAGTTGGGGCAACTGCCTTTTTTTAACTGCTTGTGGTTGGCACTTCGATAATGGTGCTGCTGTTCCGGCAGAATTAAAAACAATGGCCCTTGAAAGTAGCGACCCATACAGTGAAATGTCAATGGCAATGCGTAAGCAACTGCTTAGCAACAACGTAAACCTTGTTCCTGCAAAACAAGGTGTGCCAGTGTTGCGTTTAAATAAACAGACTTCGAGCGATAAAGTGGCGTCAGTCTTTAAACAAGGCCGTGAAGCAGAAAAAAAGTATTGACCCTTGATGTTGAGGCTAGCGTGCGTTTAGCAAATGGGGAAACCTATCCAATCTCTGCAAAAATCAACCGCACTTTCTTTGATAACTCACGTGCTGCATTAGCAAAATCAGCTGAACGCGATGTGATTTGGAATGATATGCGTGAACAAGCGGCTCGCCAATTAATTAATAAAATGGCTGCCTTGCAACATCAAGTTCAAGGAAAATAATGAACCGCATTTTTTTCCTGAGCAACTGGCCTCTAATCTGAACAGCCATTTAGCGAAAGTCTATTTTTTGGTTGGGACAGATCCCCTGTTGCTCAGTGAAAGTGAAGATCTCATTCATCAAGCTGCCCTTCTTCAAGGTTTTGATGAAAAAAATCAAATCACCATAGATACTAATACTGACTGGCCTGCATTAATTGAGGCCAGCCAATCTATGGGGCTCTTCTTTAATAAGCAAATTTTCATTCTCAATTTACCCGAAAATTTAACCGCACTTTTGCAGAAAAACCTTCAGCAATTTATTAGTGGATTAAATGAAGATAGCTTGCTTGTTCTCGCCTTGCCTAAATTGTCTAAAACAGCCGAAAAACAAGAGTGGTTTATTCAGGCAAATCAACTTGAGCCACAAGCTGTTATTGTTAACTGCCAAACACCGAACTCAGAACAACTTTCTCGTTGGGTGAAGCATCGTACAAAAAACATGGGGTTATCAGCGGATGAGGAAGCCGTTCAACTACTTTGTTATAGCTATGAAAATAATCTCCTGGCATTGAAACAAGCATTACAGCTTTTAGATTTGCTTTATCCTGATCACAAACTCACGTATAACCGCGTTAAATCAGTCGTAGAGCAATCTTCTGTCTTTACCCCTTTCCAATGGATTGATGCATTGTTATCAGGCAAGGCAAATCGCTCAAAGCGAATTTTGCGAGGTTTACAAGCTGAAGATGTGCAACCTGTCATTTTATTGCGTACTTTACAGCGTGAACTGCTCACGTTGTTAGAATTAACAAAACCACAGCTGCGTAATCCATCTCTTCAAACGAGTTTGCCAACACAGACACTCAAAGCGGATTTTGACCGTCTCAAAATTTGGCAAAATCGTCGTCACCTTTATACGGCTGCGATACAACGACTCACCTATCAAAAGCTCTTTGAAATATTGCAAGAGTTAGCAGATATTGAGCGCACAACCAAAGCAAGAATATGGTCAAGACGTGTGGGTAAAATTGGCAGACTTATCGGTTAAATTTTGCTTATAAAAAAATCTCGGCGTTAACCGAGATTTTTTATTATTGCGCAATTTTTAAATCTTGATACAGATAATTTCGATAACTATTCACTAAATCCATATCCTCTGCATCTTCGAGCTTACCTTGGCTTAACTGACGCATAGCGATATTTGCTCGCATAAAGTCATCTTTCGGTGATAAACCTGCCACATCAAGTAATACGCCACCAACAAAGGCTAAATCTAAGAAATCTTGCTGTTGAACAAAGTCAGTCTTACGATTAGTTCTAACCACAAATTGAGTCACATAATCTGGATTTACAAAATTACCTTTTTCGGTGGAAGCTGATTATCAAAAGCAACCTGATGATCACCAAAATAACCGAATACATAAGGTGTTTCACGCGATTTTAAATAATCATTCAAGCCTTCGATTGCCTCATTAAGGCTATCAATACGATCAATATAATCGTTCAAGCAAGAAATCGCTTTTCCTCCTAAACGCTTACTCGCCAAATTAAAATGGTTTGGCATATTCGTGTTGTAAGGGCCGTGCTCTTTCATCGTAAGCACATAAACAAACATGGGCTGTTGTACATTTTCCAATGATGGATGCTGTTTCTGCAAAATCAGTTTGGTGTAATACATCATCTCTTCACTGCTAATATGCCAGAGATTCTTGCTGATTGATGCGGGATAGCCTAAATCTTGTGGTTGCAACATCAAATCAAAACCAAAGTGGTCATAAGCAGGTTTTGCGTTGTAGTTGCCTTTAGTAAAAGGTGATAATGCTACACAAAAATAGCCTTGCTCACGGAGATTTTTAATAAACCCCGTCTGTAAGTGTGGTACAACCGAATAAAACACGCCACTTGCCAAAGCACCAAAATCCGTTGAAGGCACACCAGCAAGGAAAGCAAATTCAGATTTCCACGTTGCGCCGCCCACCGTATGTACACGCAATGGACTCAAAAACGCAGTATCTTCCTGCTTATTAAACATTGAAAATGGCGGGATGGTTTCTGCATCAAAATCAAATTGATGGGGATTCAAGGTTGATTCTTGTAGACACACCACTATGTCTGGTTTTTCTGCGTCTGGCTTTTCTGCACTTTCAGTTTTACTCTCAGCCTTTTCATTTAAAAGTGCGGTCATTTTTTCTTTAAATTTTTGACTATTACCTTCAAATTCTGGCACTTTAAAGAATACGCCACGACAAGACATAGGTAGGTTTAAGAAAACATCTCGACCATCATCCGGCAATGAGTCTAACCAGACTTTTGTCGCATCCGGATCTTTAGAATAATGCCACATTAAACCAAAGCTCGTTGCAGCGAGTATTGCTGCAAATACACGAAATCCAGTTGAGGCACTTTCTACATCCGACCAACCGAAGATAGCATAACCCAATAGACCTAATAGCCCTAATACACCAAAAATCGCCCCTTTATAATGTAAAAGGGTTTCCCAATTTCGCCAGTCTGTCACGAGCCAAAAATCTGAAATGAGTAAAGGTTGTTTGTAGTAATGAATTTTCATTCGATGGAATAACATCAACACCACAAAAAGCACGGACGCAAAATTCAATCCGCGTTGCCATTGACCAGTTATCGCAAACATTGAGCTAAACAATAAGACGAATAATGCAATCGCAAAAAAATATGTCCAACGATAGTGTGAATTGACGATAAAAATCACCGTCGCAATAAAAAATAAACTCAGAAAAATACTTGGAATCATAATAAATAAAGTTGATTAAATGTTATTTGACACTTTCAGCCACTAAACGCTGAATCAGCTTTAAATTGGCTGGTGGGAATTGCCCTGCATCAAGCTCCCCTTGTTCAAGCCAGAAGCCTTCCTGGCCTTCGCGTCCAAAAGGCTCGCCGATCCATTCTGTGACCAAGTAAAAACTAAAATCTAAAATTTTGGTTGGATATTCAAATTGAAAACGTTCGTACAGTTCAGCATTTAAAATATGAATGCCAATCTCTTCTTCCAATTCTCTTTTTAAGGCTTCTTCAGGGGTTTCACCTGCATCAACTTTACCACCTGGAAATTCTAATGCCTGGGCAAAATCTTGCCCTTCTAAACGCTGGGTCAAATATAGCTGCCCAAATTCATTACGAATAATCCCTGCCGCAACTTGAATGATAGGCTTACTCATCATTTTTCCTTATCTCAAAAGTAGAAAGAGCGGTCATTTTTAGCGGTGTTTTAAAACACGCAAAAATTTAACCGCTCTTTTCCTTAACTAAGCATATCGGGCTTTATTGCCGTGACAATGCTTGTATTTTTTACCTGACCCACAAGGACAAGGTTCATTACGTCCAATATGGCGATCTGAATAGTCCTCGCTTTGAGCTTGCTCTGTGTTTTCACCTACAGGATGATGCGTTTGAGCTTCACGCTCAGCCATTGCTTGACGTGCACGTTCTGCTTCTTCCATCTCTTCCTGCGTACGTACTTTCACACGAGTGAGTGTCGTAATCACATGATGTTTTAAAGAATCTAACATTTCAGTAAACATACGGAAAGATTCTTTTTTGTACTCTTGTTTTGGATCTTTTTGCGCATAACCACGTAAATGGATACCTTGACGTAAATAATCCATTGCAGCCAAGTGCTCTTTCCAAAGCTCATCAAGGGTTTGTAACATCACGCCTTTTTCGAAATGACGCATGGTTTCTTCACCCGCAAGCGCCTCTTTCGCTTTGTATTCATCTTCCGCTTCTTGAATAATGCGCTCACGCAAGTTTTCTTCGTGAAGATTATTATTTTCTTCTAACCAATGTTCAATTGGTAACTCAAGGCCAAACTCTTGCGCTAAACGCTCTTCTAAGCCTTTAATATCCCATTGTTCTTCCAACGATTGTGGTGGAATATACTGGTCAATCACATCGTTAAATACATCGCTGCGGATTGCTTTGATGGTCTCTGAAATATCATCATTATCGAGCAAGTAATTACGTTGTTCGTAAATCGCATGACGTTGGTCGTTCGCTACATCATCATATTCAAGCAAGTTTTTACGACCATCAAAGTGGAACGCTTCTACTTTCGCTTGCGCTGATGCGATCACTTTAGCAAGAAGCTTAGACTCCATCGCTTCGCCTGGTTGAGTGAAGGCTTTACGCATCATATTTAATTTACCTTCATTTAGATAAATGCGCATTAAGCCATCTTCTAAAGAAAGGTAGAAACGTGAAGAACCAGGGTCACCTTGACGACCTGAACGACCACGCAACTGGTTATCAATACGACGGGATTCATGACGTTCTGTCCCGATAATATGTAAACCACCGGCTTGCATCACGATCTCGTGATTTTTCTCCCACTCAGCTTTGATTGCCTCAATTTGCTCTGGTGTTGGATTATCCAATTTTGCTACTTGAGCTTTCCAGTTACCACCCTAGGATAATATCGGTACCACGACCTGCCATATTGGTTGCAATGGTTACTGCACCTGGTGCCCCCTGCTTCAGCAACGATTTCCGCTTCTTGTGCGTGGAATTTTGCATTCAATACATTGTGTTTGATGCCCGCTTTATCTAAACGCTTGAGAAAGCATTTCAGATTTTTTTCAACTGATACGGTACCCACAAGAACTGGTTGATTGCGAGCAACGCAGTCTTTGATATCTTCAATAATCGCATTGAAATTTGTATTCTTCATTCTCAAACATGACGTCCGTACGATCATCACGAATCATTGGACGGTTGGTTGGGATGACGACAGTTTCTAAACCATAGATTTGTTGGAATTCAAAGGCTTCGGTATCAGCTGTACCTGTCATACCCGCTAATTTGTCATAAAGACGGAAGTAGTTTTGGTAAGAAATAGAGGCAACAGTTTGGTTTTCGCTCTTAATTTCTACCCCTTCTTTTGCTTCGATCGCTTGGTGTAAACCATCAGACCAACGACGACCTGCCATTGTACGACCTGTGTGCTCATCGACGATCACGATCTCGCCATCTTTCACGATATAGTCTACATCGCGTTCAAATAAGGTGTTTCGCACGTAATGCCGCCATAACGTGGTGTAACAACACAATACGCGCTGGTGAATAAAGGGAATCACCTTCTGGCATTAAACCTTGTGCGATTAACCACTCTTCTACTTTTTTTCTTGACCTCGTTCAGTTAAATACGCTTGTTTGGTTTTTAAGATCTAAAGGTGTAATCACCTTCACCAGTATATTCTTCCGTATCTTCTTTTTCTTGCTTAATTAAATTCGGAATTAATTTATTTACCGCAATATAAAGCTCAGAACTGTCTTCCGCTTGACCAGAAATAATCAACGGCGTACGTGCTTCGTCGATTAAGATAGAGTCCACCTCATCCACTAAGGCATAGCCTAAATGACGTTGGAAACGTTCTTCTTTAGAATGCGCTAAGTTATCACGAAGGTAATCGAACCCTAATTCGCTGTTTGTCGCGTATGTAATATCTGCCGCATAAGCTTCACGTTTAGCTTCAGGCGGTAAGCCAGGGATATTCACCCCAACAGTCATACCTAAGAATTCAAATAATGGACGGTTGGTATCCGCGTCACGACGTGCTAAGTAATCATTCACGGTCACAACGTGTACGCCTTTACCTTCCAATGCCATTAAATAACAAGGCAAGGTTGCGGTTAAGGTTTTACCTTCACCGGTACGCATCTCTGCGATACAACGATTTGTTAGCACCATACCACCAATTAATTGCACATCGAAATGGCGCATGCCGAGTACACGTTTACCCGCTTCACGCACGGTTGCAAAGGCTTCTGGTAAAAGTTGTTGTAAGGTTTCACCGTTAGCTAAACGGCTACGGAACTCGTCAGTTTTTGCTCTTAATTCATCATCACTTAATGCTTCAAAAGCCGGCTCCATTTTGTTGATTTTCGCAACTTGTTTTCTTAATTTACGTAAAATACGATCGTTACGGCTACCAAAAATTTTTGTTAAAAAACTCATAATTTCTCTTTCAAATAAAAAATAAAAAGGATCATCCGATTAAAAAATCGGCTCGTTCAAAGATAAAAGAAAATTAAATGATGGCTGGGCCGGCACGAATAGGGGCAAAAACAGGGAATTCTGCCGCAATAAAGTGCGGTTGAATTTTTTCGTGTTTTTGATTGGAATGGGTTTTGTGATTTGTTGGCTGAGGTTGAACCTGCAATGCTTGACGAATTTCATGCACCGCAATCAACATATGTTGTTCAGATGATGTTTGGTAATTTTCACACTCATATTTGATGAAGGCTGTGCCTCCAATCCCTGAGCAACAGGTAAAGCAAAAATCGCAATCATGCTTAACAGCAACTGCGACCAGAAATTTGTTTTACCTTTGTTTGATTTCATCATCTTATTGTCTCTGACAAAATTTGTGTGTATTGTATCGGAAAATTCAACGTAAAGTCATTATTGGGGTATTTTTGTGGAAAACAAGCATGAGCGTTATCAAAAAGCCATGAATATTATTGATGTGCTAGAAGGATCACAATTTGCCAAAATCATGCAGAAAGGGTTAATGTTGAATGAACTGAACCAAAACATCAGTCGCCTTTTTCCTCAAGAATTTAAAGGGACTCTTCCGTTTAGGCTCCATCACAGATGGGAAACTCTTTATCGAAGTCAAAAGTGCGGTCGTTCGCCAAGGGATTTTATTTCGCCAACGCGAATTACTCGCCGCAATTCAACCAACCTATCCCGAAGTAAAAGGCTTTGAGATTAAAATCAATCCTGAATTAACCTGCTAAACTAACCTTTAAAAATAGCGATTAATTCTTTTACCTTAACTCGTTTCTCTGAAGATTGACTGATCGAGCGCTGTACTTTAACGAGTTTAAATTTAGCCCCTTTATAAATCTCACGTGTGAATTTTGTATCGTGGTTAGAAATCACGACAGAAATTTGCTTTTCTTTTTGTGCTTTCTTTGCACATTCTGCTAAATTCTTTTGATGCTCAAGACCAAAAGCATTCCCCGCATATCCAGTAAAATTAGTATCTTGCGGAAGCGGTGCATAAGGCGGATCACAGTAGATCACGCTGTGTTTATCCGCTAATTCAAATGTCTGTTGAAAATCAGCACATAAAAAGACCGCACTTTGTGCCTTATGAGCAAAATAGCGCAATTCATCTTCAGGGAAATAATGGGTTTTATAAGCGCCAAAGGGCACATTAAACTCATTTTTACTGTTATAACGGCACAAGCCATTAAACCCAAAGCGGTTCAAATAAAGGAATAACACCGAACGCACGAAAGGATCAGTGGATTGATTAAAAGCTTCACGTTGTGCGTAATAATAGTCGGCTGTATTGGCATTCTCTGCAAAGAAAATTGGCTTACAAGTCTCAATATAGGCATCCACATTTTCTTTGACGATATTAAACAAGTTAATCAAATCGGGATTAATATCCGCCAAAATATAACGTTCAAAATGGGAATTTAAAAAAACAGCACCCGCGCCAACAAAGGGTTCAATCAAACACTGTTTTCTTTTTGGAAAGACTCGGTTGAGATCGTCCGTTAAACGAAATTTACCGCCCGCCCATTTCAAAAACGGGCGGTGTTTAATTCGAGGTTTCGTTTTGTTATTTTTTGGACGCAACATGAGAGCAATGACAGTTAGTCATGTTGTGTGCAACGCTCAATCGCGTTTAGCACAAGAGATTTGTTAGTATCAGTCGCCACGTAGGCTTGACCAAGGGCTTTTAGCAACACAAGACGTAACTTGCCTGCCAGTACTTTTTTATCACGCATCATGTGCGGTAAATAATCCTCTGGTTGCATAGTATCAGGCGAAACGGTCGGCAAATTAGCACGTGCTAAAAGCTTTTCTAAACGTGCAACATCTTCAAAAGAAAGATCGCCTAATTGTTCAGATAACACGGCTGCCATCATGGTTCCAGCTGCAACAGCTTCACCATGTAACCAGTTTCCGTAGCCTAAATGTGTCTCGATCGCATGCCCAAAAGTATGACCGAGATTTAATAATGCACGATCACCTTTTTCAGTTTCATCGCGCGCAACAACATCCGCTTTGATTTGGCAACAACGCGTAATGCAATGCTGCAGTGAATGTTGATTTAACGCGACTAATTCATCAATATGTGTTTCAAGCCATTCAAAAAAGGCGTAATCTAAAATCGCCCCATATTTAATGACTTCCGCAAGTCCTGCATTTACTTCACGTTTTGGCAAGGTATTGAGTGTAAGAGTGTCAATGATCACCGTAGAAGGTTGATAAAACGCCCCAATCATATTTTTGCCCAATTCATGATTAACGGCTGTTTTGCCACCAACAGAAGAATCCACTTGGGCTAATAATGTGGTAGGAATTTGAATAAAACGCACGCCACGCTGATAGCTTGCTGCAGCAAAACCTGCCACATCACCAATCACACCACCACCTAATGCAATAATGGTGGTATCTCGCCCATGATTATGCTTTAAAAGTGCGGTAAAAATGAGGTTTAAAGAATCGAGCGTTTTGTATTTTTCGCTATCAGGCAATAATACCGATTCAACCTGACAGCCGATTTTTTCTAAGGTTTGTGTAACGGTTTCAAGATAATATTGTGCGACGGTTGGATTAGTCACGATCATCACTTTATCCCCTTTCTTCAGCGGATAACAGGTTTCATCTTTTAATAAACCTTCGCCAATATAAATGGGATAACGACGTTCTTTTAATTCAACATTTACGCACAACATTTTTAATCCTTAGAGTGAACCGTTTAAGCCGTTTAGATTATCAATTAAATCAACAATTTGATTAACCATTACTTTGGCATTTGCTCATCTGTTGGCAAAGTAATATCTGCAATTTCTTCGTATAACGGATTACGCACTTTCGCTAAATCTTCAAGCACTTGGCGTGGGTCATCAGCCCCTTGTAATAATGGGCGCTTTTTATCACGTTGTGTACGTTGATATTGCTTATCTACCGTGGTTTCTAAATAAATGACAATACCACGAGCAGAAAGATAATTACGACTCTCTTTTGACATCACTGCTCCACCACCAGTGGAAAGCACGACGCCCTGTAATTGAGTCAATTCATTGATAATACGTTCTTCACGCTTACGAAAGCCTTCTTCGCCTTCTAAATCAAAAATCCAGCTAATGTCTGCTCCCGCACGTTCCTCAATTACGGCATCTGAATCGACAAAATCCATATTTAATTGTTGCGCAAGCTGACGGCCAATGGTGCTTTTACCCGCGCCCATAGGACCCACTAAAAAAATATTACGTTTTTCAGCCATTGTTATTCTTCTAACTTAAATAATGTTCAAATTAATCTTTCCTAATAAAAACTGGCTACCTGAAAAAATGGCAGCCCGAAAGATCACCCAAAAAATAATGAAGATTATCGCAATAAATCCCCCTATGTTTCAACCTTTAGCGGGAATTTATTTTAAGAAGCGCAAAAGTGCGGTCAGTTTTTGAGGGATTTTAATGTTTAGAGTAATACTCGCCTCTAAAGTCGCCACTAAACTAACCTTTTAAGCATGATACTTACCTTTATTTTCAACTAAAACTGCTCTAGATAGCGCCTTTAAACAGGCTATAAATTAGGCATTAAATAATATATAATGGCGCGCTAAATTACATTTTACGTTTAATTATGTCTCAATCTCAAAAGCACATTTTAGTTATTTCTTATTCACAAACGGGGCAGTTGAATGAGCTGACGCAACATTTTCTTCAACCATTAAAGCAGCAAGAAAATATTGTCATTGAAGAATGCCAAATTAAACCAGTTCAACCCTACACTTTCCCTTGGAAATTTATTCCCTTTTTTAATCAGTTTCCAGAATCGGTTCATCTCAAACCCGCGCCGATTGAAAAGCCAATATTACAACGTGAAAAATACAATTTAGTCATCATCGCTTACAGCGTATGGTTTCTATCGCCTTCACAACCTATCACCGCATTTTTGCAATCTGAACAAGCTAAAACCTTAAAAAACACGCCTGTCATTACCCTGATTGGCTGCCGTAATATGTGGTTGATGGCGCAAGAAAAAATGAAAAAAATGCTGACCGCACTTGATGCTAATTTAATTGGCAATGTGGTTAAAACCGATCAATCCAATGCTTGGGCAAGCTTTATTACGACTCCAGCATGGATGTTCAGTGGAAAACAACGTTATTTTTCATGGCTACCGAGCGCAGGAATTAGTGATGCAGATATGCAAGATATGCAACGTTTTGGATGTCGTTTAGTTGAAGTTCTGAACGAAAATCGACCTTTAGATAAATCACTTTTCCAAAACATGGGTGCCGTCAAAATCGATGAAAAATTAATGATGAGCGAAAAAGTCGGTCACCGCAGTTTTTATATCTGGGGAAAATTGCTGTTAAAGTGCGGTCAAATTTCGCCTGTTTTTCGTCAAGCCATGCTCTATTTTTATATCGTATTTTTGATTATACTAATTCTCACTGTTGTACCACTTTCAGCCGTGGTAAAACGCCTATTAAAACCATTATTAAAAGAAAAACTGGCGCGCCAAAAGCGCTATTTTGCTGAACCTTCAGGGGAATAATTTTGACTTCACTACATGATGTTTATATTAATCGAGTTGCTGCATTTTTACCAAATAAACCCGTAACAAATGATCAAATGGAACAAGTGCTCGGTATGATTGGTAATACACCATCCCGCGTACGTAAAATGATCTTACGTTCGAATGCGATAAAAACGCGTCACTATGCAATTAATCCGGAAACCCTAGAAACAACACATACCAGCACTGAGCTTGCAGTAGAAGCCATTAATGATTTAATTCGCCAAGGGATGGATGTCAATGAGGTGAGTTGCTTGGCATGCGGTACGTCTTACCCCGATCAAATTATGCCGGGCCAAGGTGTCATGGTGCATGGTTTAATTCCCAATGCACCACCTTATGAAGTCCTAACTGCTGCGGGTGTTTGTGTAGCGGGTATGGCAGCAATGAAGCATGCTTATAATGCTGTTCGAACTGGTGAACATCAAAGTTCAATTGCCGTGGCATCTGAAGCGGCATCTGCCATCATGCGTGGTGAACATTTTCAAGCTGAAATTGAACAAAGACTGTTAGATGAAGCTAAACCGGAAATTGGTTTGAAAAAGATTTCCTACGTTGGATGCTTTCTGATGGTGCTGGTGCCGTACAATTAAGTAATCAACCCAATCAGCATGGACTTAGTTTAAAGATCCACTGGATTGATCTCATTTCTTACGCCAACGAAATGCCTGTTTGTATGTATGCAGGGGCAGAAATTCGCGATGAACAATTTGTGAGTTGGAAAAACGTCACTAAAGAAGAGCGTGAAGCACGCAGCCTGATGGCCGTTAAGCAAGATGTCAAATTACTCAATGAAAATATTGTGCGTTGCACGGTTGAAAATGCACTCTTACGCTTAATTGATAAATATGATTTAAAAGCGGACGAAATTGATTATTTCTTACCTCATTATTCTTCAGGTTTTTTCCGAGATAAATTATTAGATGGTCTGAAAAATATTAATTTTGAGATCCCACAAGAAAAATGGTTCACTAATCTTGAAAGCAAAGGGAATACAGGTTCAGCATCAATTTACATCATTTTGCAAGAATTTCTAGAGAAATTCCCGCTCAAAAATGGGCAAAAAGTATTGTGCTACATTCCAGAGAGTGGTCGCTTCTCCTCTTGTTTTATGCTGCTTGAGGTCGTAAATGGACATTAATGAAATCCCACAAGACGACAGTAAAATTTTTCGTGGGCAAAAGAAAGTCATTTATGCCACCCAAAATGGTCAGTATAAAACTGGCACTACGACAGGTTGGGATACGGAAGCATTTGTCACCGAACAAGCCGTTGAAGAATTTAACCAACTGACGAATGAAGCCTTAAATGCGGTAAAACGCGGTGAAAAATCACCGCTCTTTTATTACATGTATCGTTATCGTTTTGACCTACCTACGCTTGCTCAAACAACAGGGCTGTGGCAGTGGCAAATTAAGCGACATTTTAAACCGAGTATCTTTGATAAACTGTCGGATAATATATTGGCTAAATATGCAGAAGCATTTGGCGTATCAACTTCAACATTAAAAACGATCTAAATAAAAATCACAGTGATATATTAATTCCTATGAACAATTTCCAACATCAGCACACGGCTCACTGCGAAAGTGGTGTTATGTCCACTATGTTGAAAGCACAAGGTGTCGATTTTAACGAAGCGATGGTTTTCGGCTTAGCCTCAGCATTGACCTTCGTTTATATTCCATTAGTTAAAGTCAATGGAATGCCACTCATATCCTACCGTATGCCACCAAAATCAATCATTAAAAATGTGGCAAAACGTTTAAAAGTGCGGTTAAAAATACAAAAGTTTCGTGCGCCACAAGCTGGACAAGAAGCACTCGATCTCGCATTGGCCGAAAATAAATTAGTTGGCTTACAAACCTCTGTTTTCTGGTTGCCTTATTTCCCACCAGAAATGCGTTTCCATTTTAATGCTCACAATTTAATTGTGTACGGCAAAGAACACAATGACTACTTAATTAGCGATCCCGTTTTTGAAATGGTACAGTGTTGTGCCGCTGAAGACTTACAACGAGCACGTTTTGTGAAAGGCGTACTAGCGCCAAAAGGGTTGATGTATTACTTTGAAAGCCAACCTGACCTAACTAAGATTGATTTACCAAGTATTACCCGTAAAGCTATTCGAAAAAATGCCAAACAAATGTTGGCTCCGCTCTTTTTCGTCGGTATAAAAGGCATTCGTACCGTTGCCAAACAAATTGAAAAGCTGGTAAATCATCCTTCGGACAAATACAAACGCTTATATCTGGGTCACATCGTGCGTATGCAAGAAGAAATCGGCACTGGCGGTGCAGGTTTCCGCTATTTATACGCCTATTTCCTTGAACAAGCCGCAGATATCTGCCAAGAGCCAAAATACAAACTTGCCTCAGAACAAATGACTGAGATTGGCGATATGTGGCGTCAATTTGCTGGATTATGTGTGAAACAATGTAAGAAGCCTACAAGCGAAGGGTACCATACCGTAGCAGAATATTTGCGTGATATTGCAAATAAAGAACAACAAATTTGGCAGACACTACGTAATTTATGATTCAAATAAATAATCTTAGCCATCTATACCCTAACGCAGAAAAAAATGCATTAAGTGCGGTCAATTTTGATATTGAATCCGCTTCCACTATTGGACTTTTAGGTCCGAATGGTGCAGGTAAAACGACATTAATGTCTCTACTTGCTGGGTTGCAATCTGTGCAACAGGGAGAGATTTATTTTGACGGTGTACCTATTGCAAAACTAAGCAAAAAACAGCGCCATCAGATTTCCTTGGTGCCACAGGATTTTGCATTTTATCCCTTGCTCACGGTTTGGGAAAATCTGAAATTTTTTGCGTCATTGTATGATGTTCGAGATAAAGGTTATTTATTAGAAGTATTCGCTAAAGTAGATTTAACCTCTCATAAAAATAAGCTCGCGAAACATTTATCCGGCGGGTTAAAGCGCCGTTTAAATTTTGCTATTGGCTTAATTAATCGCCCAAAAGTGATTTTTCTAGATGAGATCACAGTGGGTATTGACCCACAATCCCGCCAATTTATTTTAGATAGCGTAGCAGCGCTGAAAGAGCAAGGTGTGACGGTAATTTATACCTCTCATTATTTACAAGAAATAGAGCAATTATGTGATAAGTTAGTGCTGTTAAATGAAGGCAATCTCATTTATCAAGGCTCCGTGCAAGGCATTTTAGAAGAAGGACAAAGTTTGGAACGTTTTTATTTAGATTTTTTAAATCAGGCGGGAAAAACATGTTAATTGCATCGATTTTTAAAGAAATACGCCTATTAAGCCGTGATCTGCATGGTGTTGCTGTGTTATTCATTATGCCAATTCTGTTTATGTTGATTATGTCGGCGGCATTAAGTAATGATAATGCATTAAGCAATCGGTCAGAGATTGTACTATTAAGTGAAAAAAATCAGCTAAACGATGATTTTCTCACTCAACTCAAGAAAGAAAATCTTGCGGTTAAACAAGCTCTGTTGTCAGAATTAGCTCAATATCAAGCTGATTTACAAGCGGGGAAATTTGACCTATTGGTTTTAAATCCTAATCAAAAACAGACCGCACTTTCGGAAGAACAGGCTTTACAACTTTGGTTGAATCCTAGTGTAGATCGCAGTTGGCTACTGGGTGTGAAAGGTGTGTTGCAAAAACATTATTCACAACTACGTTTAAACGACTATCTAGCTGATAATCACATCACATTAGAAAATAATAAACGCAAACCAGTTAAAGAAATTCAGAATAAAGTCAATAAAGAGCTGGATAGCAAATTTGCTCAAATTAATGATTATCTCGCGAAAGATTTGTGGCAAGAAATTTATGTCAATCGTCATGGTAAGGAAGTGAGCAAACCAAGCTCAGTACAACATAGTGTGCCTGCTTGGCTGATTTTTGGCATGTTCTTTATTATGATTCCTCTATCTAACGTGATGGCAATGGAGCGTCAAACTAATACGCTAACCCGTTTACGCATGGCGCGAGCCTCTGCATTGAGCTTGATTATTGCCAAATTAATTCCTTATTTTTTGATTAACCAATTACAATTTGTTGGTATGGTAGCACTCGGTTATTTTGTTCTCCCAGCACTTGATATGCCCGCATTCACACTCTCTGGGAGCTGGTTACCTTACATCGTATTATCCAGTGCGGTAAGCCTTGCAGCACTAGGATATGGTTTGTTAATTAGTGTAGTAGCGAGAACCACTGAACATGCGGTCGTGTTAGGCGGAGGCGGCATCATTATCATGGCAGCCATTGGTGGTATTATGGTGCCTGTTTATGTGATGCCAGAAATCATGCAAACTATTTCACAATTTTCGCCTATGGGCTGGGCATTAAGTGGTTTCCAAAATTTATTATTAAATCACTATCACCTTAATCAAATACAACAACCACTCTATTTATTAAGTGGATTTGGAGCAATCACATTACTTTTAGCGACTTTCATTTATCAACGACAATTAACTAAACAAGCGAGATTCTAATGGCTTATACTTTTACACTGGAAACACCAGCACTTGAGCTGGAACTCAAAAAACTCATCGTGCAAGAAACAGAAAAAGATGAATTTGATCCTGCCGAAATTAGTGATGATGAATCGCTATTTGGTGAACAAAGCCGTATTCAATTAGATTCATTAGATGCCTTACAAGTTATTGTAGCGCTACAGGCTCATTTTGGTGTACGTTTACAGGGTGATCGCATGGTGCGTAAACATATGATGAACGTACGTGATCTTGCAGCGTTTATCCGCGAACAGCATAGTAAAATCTAATGAACGTTTATCTCAACGCTGTTTCTGCTCGATTTGCTGAAAAGCTTGGTCTACAAACTTCCAATATGCTAGGCCAACCGCTTAGTTTTCCTTATTTCAACGCATTTAAGGAACCGCTGTTGTCACTAGAACGACTCTATCACTATATTGACCTCGAAATTAACCGTACTTTACAACGTGCCGGTTGGGATAAATCTGAGCTAAAAAACATTCCCATTCTACTTGGTTCTACCGCTTATATGATTAGCGATTGTGAAATGCGTGTAGCTCATAACCAAGCATTACCGAAAGAACATTGCCTTACAGTCATCGCAGAGGATTTACAAAGCCGTTATCAAACGGAAGTATTTAGTTTTGCCACGTCTTGTACCTCTTCAGCACAAGCCATTGGTTATGCATACAAAATGCTGAAAGCTGGTATGTATAAAAAGGCTTTGGTCATTGGTTTTGAGATGTTTAATCGTCTTACCTTTGAACATTTCCAATCCATGAACCTATTATCACAAGCCAATGAATATCAGCCTTTCATCAACTCTACAGGCATTGTATTAGGAGAAGGTGTTGGGAGTGTCGCATTATCAACAGAAAAAAACGAGTCATTCCCATGCGAAATATTTGGGATAACGACGATCACAGATAATGAAAATCTGACAAACAGTAGCGAAACGGCATTACGTCAATTACTCACCAACTGTTTAGCTAAAGCAAACCTAAAAATAGAAAACATTCAAGGCATTAAAGTGCATGGTGTAGGAGGTAATAGCGATGAAATGGAAAAATCTGTTTTACAGGAACTCTTCCCGAATACTGAAACCATTTTAGTTAAACCCTATATGGGGCATACGCTTGGTGCCAGTGGTGTATTAGAAACCACTTTTTTAATCGAACACTTACAAAAAACTGATGTGAAGTGCGGTCACTTTTTAAATTATTTTTTAGGTTTTGGCGGTAGCAATATTGCTTGGATTTTAAAGGTGGGTGAATGACATTTTATATAAAACAAACTAATCAGTTCATCGCCAATGGAGTGGATGATAAAACTTTGCGTCAACAACTCAAAGAACAAGGTCTCGATGCTCGTCGTTTAAGTCGGTTCACTCAGCTCGCTTTACTTGGTACGATACCATTAAACCCCTATATTGATGAAAATACAGGAATTTATTTAGGATCGCTTTTTAATTCACCAAGCAAGTTCGATAAAATGTTTCATCAACTGATGGAGCAAAATTTGCCTAGCCCTTTAGATTTTATGGCGAATATCAATAACGCAGCGACGTTTCAACTGACTCAAACCTTACAAACCTCAGCCAACTCCGTATTTTTAGCAATTAACCATCAAACCATTTGGCAACCGCTAAAACTCGCCTTATTGGATCTTGAAAATGATGAAATATCATCTGCATTAATCGGTTGGACTCTGGAAAAAAGTGAACATTCTGAGCAAACTGAAGGGGCTGTATTTTGGCTTATTTCTAAAAATAAGGAAAATGCAGAAAGAAGACTTGATCTCTTATCTCTTGAGAATTCAATGTCTGAAAACTTAGACTTTCTCTCGCAAATCAACCAAAATAACACCTTAATTTATATCAATTAAGGTGTTATTTGGTAGAAAATTACTTAACAATATCGCCTTTTAATGCTACACCACTCATTAAGTTACCCGCATGGCATTCATATTGTGTTGTGCTTTGGAAAGTGTTCTTTTTGTAATAACTGACGATATTACCTACTTTGCTTGCACCTTGTGATTTAGCTCTATCCTGGAATTGTTTCACTGTAGAAAGGAACGCCCACTGGCAAGATTTTTCATCTGTTTTATTTGCCGCATTTGTTTTCTTATTGCTCACAACACCAGCTTTAACGACTTTACCTGGTGCAGATTTACCAAAGTAAAGCTTAACCGATGGATCAACGATTTCTTTTGCTTCAGGGGAATTTAAAGCATCCTGAATAGAATAGTAATGAGTTGTATCTCTTGGCGCACAAGCAGCCATAAGCATAGCTGCAGCAACAATACTCAATTTAGATACTAATTTCATTTTGACTCCTTGTGATTTGAATGAAATAAATAATTTCTCTTTATTACATAGAGGTGAACAATATACCAGATTTTAACCAACCTGTGACTATTTTATTGTGAATAGAAGTAGTGTAAAATCTCACCTCCAAATTATAATTTATAATATTAATAAGGCTCCTATTTTATGAAGAAATTATTACTTTCCTCACTTTTATTTGGCTCACTTGTTCTTTCTGCGTGTTCTTCAGGTGTCAACGATGTAAAACCTGTGGAAAGCCAAAATATTAAAGAAGTATGCTTGAAAGGCTCTATTCGTAAAGCACCAGATGAAATTGTTGATGCTTTAACAAAAAGCTTAAAACAAAAACGTATCAAAGCAAGACTCGTTAAAAAAGATGAAGGCTGTAATCATATTTTACACTTCAGTGTAAAAGGTAATTCTAAAATTATTGCTAAAGCAAGATTAGATTTAAGAGACTCCAATAAACTCTCCCTTGGCTCTGTTAATTATAAACACCGCGGCGATGAAGCAGATCGCGTAAAACAAGTTGGCTTACAAGGTCAAACAGATTTAATGATCAACGAATTATTTAAAAACAATTAATTTTAATGATATAAAATGACTGAAATCTGTAATTTCTCTTTTTCACTTAAGGGGTGGGATATTGTCTGCAATAAATACTTAACAGCAGACGATTGGAAACAGGGCTATGCTTATTTACGAAACCAAAGTGAAACATTTGAAGACTTTGCACCCAAATTAGCTTTTTTTACCACCACTTAAACGCCGTCGCTTAAGTGACTCTGCGCGTCTCTTTTTTGAGGCCGCATGGGATTTGGTAGGAGAAAATGCAGATATGCCAGTGGTTTATGCATCATCAAACAGTGAAATGAACCGCAATTTTGCGTTATGGCATTCATTATTGAAAGAAGGGGATGTTTCCCCTACCTCTTTTAGCCTATCAGTTCATAACGCATTAATTGGACAATGGTCTGAATTACGTCAAGTTAAATCAGAAACCACTTCGATTATGGCCCGAGTTGACAATCTTGAAACCGCACTATTGGAAGCAACATTATTGCTTAATGAAGGGCATGAAAAAGTGCTTGTTGTTATTGCAGAATCACCTCTTGAAGCAAAATACAATGCTCAACCGGTCATTCGTACTCCTTTAGGCTATGCCTTAGCTTTAGTCGTTACTAAAGGGGAGCAATATCAATTAACGCTTACCGATTCCCCTTTTAATAATGATGTGGCAGATAATGCACTAACTTGGGTTTCTCATCAGCATCTTGAGAGTCGTGCTTGGTACACACCAAGTAGTTCAAATGGAACTTGGCTATGGCAGAAAAATTAGATTTTCTTAAACGTTGGCTTGCTACCGCAATTGCTTTTTTATTTTGGGCCGTTGCTGGTACATTATTGCAACTTGTTTTACTTCCTTTTGCCAAAAAAGGAAAGCAAGCTAATTTATCTACACAGCTAAAAATTCGTCATTTTGTTGGCGGGATTTGGTACTATTTTATACGCTACCTGTCCTGTGCAGGAGCCTTAAAAGTCTCTTATCAAGGATTTGAGAAATTAGGACGTCCTGGACAATTAGTTGTAGTCAATCACCCATCTTTGCTTGATGTTGTATTAATTCTCAGTAAAGCACCTTCACTTAACTGTATTGTGAAAAAAGATCTTTTACACAATCCCACGATGAGAAATCAAATTCTTGCTTGTGGTTTTATTCCCAATACTGAGTCTCTAGAACTCTTAGATCATTGTGAACGTGTATTACAACAAGAAAGCCTGTTATTATTTCCTGAAGGAACAAGAACTGGCTGGGATGGCGTTGTTAAATTGAATCGTGGTGCCGTTTCAATTGGATTACGTAGCGCAAAAGTGATTACACCTATTACCATCAAGATGAATCCATTAAGCCTAAAAAAAGGTCATCCATGGTATAAAATACCGGACAGGCAAATTCATTATGAATTATCAGTTGGCGATGATATAAATCCACAAGAATGGATAGAAAATCAATCTATCCCAATGGCATCTCGCCGATTAACTAAACATTTAGAAGATTATTTTAATTCTCAAACCTCACAAAAAGGATCGCAATAATGCAACTTGAACAACAATTAAAACAACTTATCATTGATAGCCTGGCATTAGAAGACATCAGTATCGAAGATATTGAAACTGACACGCCTCTTTTTTCATCTGAAGGGTTAGGTTTAGATTCAGTTGATGCCTTAGAATTAGGCTTAGCTGTTCAAAAAACATTTGGGTTACAATTAGATGGCGAACAAACTCAATTAAGAGATTACTTTGAAAGTGTAGCTACGCTTGCTCACTTTATTCGCACGCAAAAAGGTGAGGCATAATTCATGACTGAACAGGAAATCAGAGACTTATTAACGGAAGCTCTGGAATCGTTATTTGAGATTGAGCCAGAAAGAATTAAGCCGGAAACAAATCTTTATGAAGATTTAGAGATCGATAGTATTGATGCTATTGACTTAATTGATCATATTAAACGTAAAACAGGGCATAAACTTCAAGCGGAAGATTTCGTAATGTGCGTACTGTAGATGACGTAGTTCAGGCGGTTCTTAAACTTAGTCAAAACGCACAATAATGACTCCTTACTTACTGACTTCTCTTATTGCTCAGCACCCAAATTGGCATTATGCTGATTTTGAGTGCCGAGCATTTCAAATTTCAGCTGAATTGCAACAGCGTCAACTTCGTTCTGTCACGGTATGGCTAGAAGATGGTGCAACATTGGCATGCTTACTGCTAGGTGCTTGGCATGCCAATGTTCGTGTTCTTTTTCCACCCAATTTCACTGAAGACAGTATTCAGTGGGCAAATGAGCATTCTGAACTTTGGCTCACTGATCGTGATATTGAACTCGAAAAATGCGAGCAAATCTCTCAATTTGGCATTACACAAGATTGGAAAAAAGTGGCTAAAAATCAACCGCTCTTTGACTTTAGCAATCAAACTGAAATCTGGTTGAAAACATCAGGCAGCACAGGTGAAGCCAAAACCATCATTAAAACAGCAGAACAAATGTGGTTAGGCGGAGAAGTATTAGCCAAAGGTTTACCATTTCCTGCAGAAAATAACATTACGGCAATTAGCACAGTGAGTATTCAGCATATTTACGGCTTAACCGTGCATATTATGATGTCACTGGTTAACGGCTGGCAAATTGGTCGAAAACAACTTTTCTACCCTGAATGCATCATGCAAGAAGCCAATAAATCACAATCGGCAGTTATTGTAAGCAGTCCAGCGATGCTTTCTGGCATAGACTGGCAGCAAATGAAAATTGCTGAAAATATTGTAGGTATTATTTCTTCTGGCGGCGCATTAGCTGAAGAGCTCTCTGAGCAAATTAGAGCAAAAATTCACCATCCTGTTATCGAAATTTATGGCAGTACTGAGACAGGTCCAATTGCTATTCGGGATGATATTTCCCTTTGGCGACAATTACCTAATAGCCAGCTTGGCAGCAATGAGCAAGGCGAGTTATGGATTGAAGGTGTTTGGCTTGCCAAACGCGAACAAACCGCAGATGTGGTTGAGTTTGAAGAAAATGGTTTCCGTTTATTAGGACGAGCGGATCGCATTGTCAAAATAGGGGATAAACGAATTTCCTTACTAGGTGTAGAAACAGCATTGAATAAACACGAATTTATTGAAGATTGTTATATTGCTCAACATCCTGAGAAATCTCGTCTTGCTGCCTGGATTGGATTAACTGAACAAGGCATTCAATTTTTTAGAGAGAAAGGGCGAAGAGCGCTTATTCATAAGCTAAAACTTTTCTTAGAGCATTCACAAGAAAAAGCAGCTATCCCTCGTTTTTGGCGATTCACTTATCAATTACCACGTAATAGTCAGTCAAAAATAAATAAGCTGGAATTTAATCGCACTTGTTTAGAAACCTGTAAGGATGCGATTTGGCTTGAACAAAGCAAAAATGAAAATTCACAAATCTCAACCGGTATTGTGCCGCTTGATTTAGTGTATCTAAAAGATCACTTCGCTGAATTTCCATTAGTCCCTGGCGTCATTGAATTACAATGGATTTCGGAAAAAATAAAGGCGTTTTTTGGTAAAGAAGTCATTATCCGTTCATTCGATAAACTGAAGTATCAAACATTCTTACGACCGAATGATCGCTTTGATATTCAATTAAAATGGGATTCATCAAAAAATAGAATGGCATTTCAATTACTTGCCAATAATGAAACTTGCTGTACTGGATTAGCCATCATAGAGCATGAAGATCACCCTACTGATTGTTAATATATTGCTTGCGCTGACAGCCATCGCTTACCCGATTATTTGGCTTTTCTTTCAAGTAGAACAACTCTTGCATACGTTACCTTATGTAATGAGTTTATTATGGTTGATTAAAAGCCTAATACAGCCAAATAAGGGACAAAGAATTTTTGCATTGAGCATGGCCGCCCTATTATTTCTTGTGGGGTGGCAACGTTCACTCGATATGATGTATTGGTATCCTATTTTAATGAATGGAATTATGTTGGTGTTATTTGGCGGAAGTCTATTCCAATCTCAATCATTGGTTGAAAGATTAGCACGTTTACAAACGCCTAATCTCAATGCTCAAGCTATTCAATATACTCGCCGAGTAACCCAAGTCTGGTGTGGTGTATTTTGTTTAAATATTTTGCTTTCAACTCTCTTCGTTGCATTTGACTTATTAGAATATTGGGCAATTTATACTGGGGTTATTTCTTACATTATTATGGGCCTAGTTATGAGTATTGAATGGCTCATTCGTCAACGCAACGGAATCACTATGAATAAACATCAACCTAACTCACTTATTGCATTAAATCCAGAATGGCGCTGGCAAGATTTTACTTATCGCTGTCAACAAATTAGCCAACAACTTCAACAAGATAACATTCAAAGTGCGGCATTTGGTTTGAAGATGCGTCAAACTATGCCTGTGCAATGCTTGCCTGTTTTGATGCTAAAACCCGAATTTTACTTCCACCAAACCTTTTAGATGAAAATCAAGAATGGATTCGTGATAATGCTGATATGTTATTTGATGATAATAAATTCAACACCTATGGTATTTCACAAGTTGTTGATAAAAAAGATTTCTTCATTGATAAACATTGTCAATCCGAAATTTGGTTAAAAACATCAGGAAGTAGTGGTCAACCTAAAATCATGCTGAAAACAGCGGAAAAAATGTGGCAAGAATCTGAAGCAATTAGTCAGTCACTCCCTTTCCCTGAAGGACATGACATCCATGTTGTTTCAAGCGTTTCAGCACAACACCACTATGGTTTATCCTATCGAGTCATGTTACCGCTGACAATGGGCTGGTCAATTGGTCGCAAACAGCTCCCTTATCCAGAATATATGATTGCAGAAAGCCTTATTGCGAAACAATCTATCTGGATTAGCAGCCCAGCATTACTGACCCATTTAAATTTAGATGAACCTCAACTTCATCAATGTCGTATTTTAGGGATTCTGTCTTCTGGTGGGATGTTGCCAGAAGAAACCGCAACGGCAATGCGCAAAAAACTTAAGACTAAAACAATTGAAGGCTATGGTAGTACAGAAACTGGCGTCATTGCGTTTCGTGAACAAGCCGGACTTTGGACCCCTACCCCCGTAACTAAAATTGGGGTTAATGAAGAAAATGCATTATGGGTTGAATCACCTTGGCTTGAACAGCGTGAGCAAACAGCTGATGGCGTTGAAATTATTGGTAATCAATTTAACTTATTAGGACGCATTGATCGCATTGTTAAATTTGGCGATAAACGTATTTCTTTAGTTCGAATTGAGCAAGACCTACTGAAACACACTTATATTCGAGATTGCTATGTTGCACAGCACCCTAATCATTTACGCCCAGCAGCTTGGGTAGAATTGAATGAGGAGGGAATCTCCTTTTACCTACAAAAAGGACGAACTGAGTTATTAAAACAACTCCGTCTTTACTTAAGCAAAACGCAGGAACACTCAGGGTTACCTCGTTTTTGGCGATTTACTAACAGATTGCCACGTAATAGCCAATTCAAGATTAGCCGTGCTGATTTTGATGCTGTATTCTTGCACGAAAAAGAAGAACAATTTTAAATTGCTATGATGGAACCTAAACTTATTGCGATTATCCCGCACTACAATCATTCCGACAAAATTGGCAATGTAATTAACCAATTACACAAGCTAAATTTGCCTGTATTAGTGGTAGATGATGGCTCATCCGAACAGCATAAAAAGCGTTGTCTTCTCTTTCTGAAAAAGACAATCTGCATATTCATTATTGCTCACAAAATCAAGGCAAAGGTGGCGCAATGAAAGTAGGCTTTAAATTAGCATTTGAGCAAGGATTCACACATGCACTACAAGTAGATGCTGATGGTCAACACAATCTCATTGATGCTCTTTTAATGCAGCAAAAAATGCTAGAAAATCCGACCGCACTTATTTGTGGTAACCCTATATACGGTGATGATGCACCTAAATCTCGACTTTATGGGCGAAAAATTACGGATTTTTGGAATGCCATTCACACACTTTCTCTCGATATTAAAGATGGCATGTGTGGTTTTCGCTTATATCCATTGAATCGTACCATTGAAATTCTCGATAACGAACATATTGGGAATCGCATGGACTTTGATATTGAAATTATCATCAAAGCTCATTGGTACCAAATTCCGTTAATTTGGGTTGATACCCCCGTTTCCTATGATAAAAACGGCGTCTCACATTTCAACGCTTGGAAAGACAATGTATTAATCAGTAAAATGCACATGTATTTATTTTTTGGTATGTTAAAACGCTTACTAACTGGAAAGCCTCTATGAGTCAACCAAATGAAAATAGTCAACATTGGGCGAAACAATCGGAACGAGGAAATGCTTTCTTCTTAAATCTCACACGATTAATCGTAAAATATTGCCCATTATGGTTAATTAAAATCGCCACATTTGTGGTGGTTTGTTATTTTTATCTTACTGCCCGAAAAGCGCGAAACAACATTAAGACTTATCAATATCGTCTTAAACAACAATTTCCGCATTGTCACCTCCCCTCATTCCCTGTATTTCGTCAATTTCTCTTTTTTGGTGAAATCATTTGTGACAACTTTGCGGTTTGGCAACGTAAAATCCATTACAAGGATTTAATTATCGATGATGCTGATAATCTCTATGGCGATGTAGATCAAGGTGGACGAGGTCAGATTCTTGTTTGCTCGCATTTTGGTAACATCGAAGTTTGTCGTGCCTTAGTTGATAGCGGACAACATGAAGACTTTCATTTGAATGTATTAGTTCATAGCAAAAATGCTGAAGCATTTAACAAAGCATTAGTTGAAGCTGGTGCTGACGCCTTACCTCTTATTCAAGTTGAAGATTTAGATGCGCAAAAAATGTTAGAGCTTTCTCAACGCTTAGAACGAGGTGAATGGATTGCGATTGCTGCTGATCGTGTGCCTATCCGTGGCGATAAAACACAATCAGTCAATTTCCTTGGTCATTCTGCTGAATTTCCTCAAGGTGCGTGGCTACTTGCAAGCATTTTAAAAGCGCCTTTAAATACAATTTTTTGCCTTAAAGAAAAAGGGCAATATCGAATGAAATTGCGCCGTTTTTCGCCCCCAATTAGCGGACGAGGCAAAGCGCGAGAAGAAAATATTAAGCAAGTCATGCAACAATATGCAGACTTACTTGCCAAAGAGTGTGCAGAGAATCCTCTACTTTGGTTTAATTTTTATAACTTTTGGAATGATAAAAAATGAAAAAACATGTTTTTTGCCGTCATAATTCTGAATTTGAAGTACAGTTCTTTGATGTCGATTCCATGGATATTATGTGGCACGGGCATTACGTCAAATATCTTGAAATGGCACGTTGTCAATTTCTAGAGGAAATCGGCTATACCTATGACGTTATGAGAAAACAAGGCTTTGGTTGGCCAATCGTTCAACTTAATATTAAATATGTTAACCCTGCATTATTTCGTCAAAAAATCCGAATTGAATTAAAAGTAGTCGAATATGAAACTTGCTTGCGCATTGATTATGTTATTTTTGATGCTAAAACCAATCAAAAATTAACCACTGCAAGTACCACCCAAGTAGCCGTCAGCATGCAAACACGAGAAATGCAATTACAAACGCCACCATGTTGGCAAAGTGCGGTTAAAACTCACCCTACTTTTGTATCTGAAGGAAAATAATAATGCGATTGATGATCTTCGTCTTAGGCTTGTTCCTAAGCAGCGTGAGCTTCGCTTTTTCTGAAACTGATTTGGTGAAACAACTCCAGCAACCTCAAAGCGTTCAAGGAAACTTTATCCAACATCGCTATTTAAAGGCATTAAATAAGCCAATTGAAATGCAAGGTCAATTCTCCTTGTTAGCTCAAAAAGGGCTATTATGGCAGCTTGAGAAACCGTTTAATAACAACTTAAGAGTGACGCCTAAGGGGATTCAACAATGGAATGGAACCCAATGGGTTAATAGCGGTAATGTTGGGCAAAACGAGCAAATTGGTCTTTTTTTAGGTTTATTATCCGGCAATATTGATGGACTTAAATCTCAATTTGATTTTGCATTATCTGGAAACGCTAATCAATGGCAATTGACCTTGACGCCTAATTCATTATTAATGCAGCAAATCTTCACAACCATTGAAATTTCAGGCGATCAAACTGTGAAAATTAACCTTAAATGAAAAACAAGGCGATCGCACACAAATTGAATTTAAGCAAATCCAGCTTAATCAGCCATTAAGTCAGTTTGCCCGTTCAGCGCTGGAATAAACGATTGTAAAAGATGAAAAAAACAACCGAACTTTCCTTGTTATATGCTGTATTTATCTTGTTTGTTTCCCTATTGTTTGGCTATTTTGTCAAACAAGGAAATTGGCTACAAACAGATTTACACACATTACTTCCCTCTCAACAAGAATGGGCGGATATTCAAGTTCTCGCTGACCAACAGCAAGAAAAACAGCTAAACAGCCAAATTATTGCGCTTATCGGACATCCTGACGAAAAACAGGCTTTTCAGCTGACAGACCATATTGCGCAAACGTGGCGTAGTAGCAAACTTTTCTCTCATATTACCGATCGCATTCAGCCTAACCTTACTCAGCTACAACAAGATATTCAGCTTGTCGCATTTGCCACTTTGCCACAAGCCGTTCGTGAACAGTTGATTAATGATCCTAAAGGCTATTTTCAGCAATATGCAGAGGACATCGTTAACCCATTTAAGCGAAATAATTTACTCTCACTAGAACAAGATTGGCTTGGTTTTGGACGTTTTGCCCAGCAAACACAACAAGGTAATGTACAATGGCACGCCGAAAATGGCATGCTCACTGTCAACCAAGGTAATATGACTTGGGTTTTATTACGTGCTGAACTGCAACAAAATGATTTCATCAATCCATCAGAAAATTTAACCGCACTTCTAACGGAAAATCGCCAATATCTCACTCAATCTGGTGCACAATTTAAAATTACAGGTAGTGCATTGTTTGCCGCTGATGCAAAACAAAAAGCCGAAAAAGAAAGCACATTAATGAGCGTACTCGGCGTGAGTTTAACGCTATTATTATTACTGATTGTCTTTCGTACTCCTCGTATTTTATGGCTATTTTTGCCGATTCTAATTGGGATGCTTTCAGGTGTCGTTGCAACCGTGTGGGGATTTGGTCAAATTCATATTCTTACCCTTGTTATTGGGACCAGTCTCATCGGTGTATTAATTGACTTCCCTCTTCACTGGCTTGCAGGATCTCTTTTTGACCGAAAATGGTTGCCACTTCTTACGATGCAAAAATTGCGTTTTACCTTTTTCATCAGCTTGTTAGTTACCTCACTCGGGTATGGACTACTTGCCTTTACCCATTTGCCTATTTTGCAGCAAACCGCTCTTTTTTCTGCTGTATCTTTGATTACTGCGTTACTTGCGACACAGTTATTCTTGCCTTATTTATTTTATCGGTATCAGACAACCACATTATTATCCGAAAGAAGAACATTTAATCTCATACAAAAAGGATTAAATACCTTTGCAAACAAACGCTTTAATAAAGGTATACTCCTTATTATCTCTCTTTTAGTTTTAGGAGGCAGTATTAAATCCTCATGGCATGACGATATCCGACAATGGGTATCTATGCCTCAATCTATGCTAAATGAAGCCAAAACTATCGGTGAACTCACTGGGGTTGATTTAGGAAGCCAATATTTTTTATTGACGGCTGAAAATGAGGCGTTATTACTTGAAAAAGATGCGAAGTTAAGCAAGCAATTAGCTCAACGTAACATCACATTTAAATCATTAAGCCAGTGGATTTTGCCCCTCACAGAACAGAAGCAATTCGCAGAACACCTTCAACACATCTCTGCTGATGATTATGCTGTTTTAAATGATATTGGTGTGCCAACTGAAAAAATTCAGCAAAATTTGACCGCACTTTCTCAACGTAAGCCATTGACCTTATCTGAAGCGCTTAATACGCAACTTGGACAAGCGTGGAAGATGCTTTATTTAGGTGAATTAGCCCCTAACCAAGTGGTGAGTATCATAAAAATATCTCAAGCAGATAGTGCAACAATGCAAGCATTGGCAAATAATCAAGATATTTTCTGGCAAGATAAACGAGCTTATTTAAATCAAGCCTTTAAAGAAGCAAAAAGAGCAAGCTGCTTGGCTAAAAAAATCATTTCTTTTTGCTATCGCTGGATTGCTTTTTATGGAAAAGTATTTGAAACCAAAAACAAGTATTCGAATCTTGTTCATTCCTTGTATAGCAATCTTAGGAACGGTTGCTATTTTTGGGTTGGATTGGCTTGCCTATTGGTTTATTTTTCGATGTTTGGATTATTACTGGTTTCAGCCATTGGTATTGACTACGCCGTTTATATGAAAACCGTACATGAAGAGCTATCTCATAAACGCATTACACTGACATTAGCTGCCTGTACCACATTAATCTCATTTTTTTACTGCTCGCCATTAGCTCCACACCAGCAGTGGCGACATTTTGGTATAAGTGTCAGTATTGGTGTTATAATAAGCCTTTTTAACCACATTAAAACTCATGCGCTAAAAACGCATAAAAATGACCGCACTTTATGATAAAAAAAATATCTTTTATTATGGACATTAACATTACTGACAGCTTGCTCAACTTTACCTAATATTGAGGCATTACCGGAAGTAAAAACAGACAGCCGAACCTTTAAAGTAGAGCAACTTGCAGAACAGCAAGTTAAACAAACAAGCTTGCTGACTGTTCAGTTCCAGCCTGAGCAATGGCGATGGGTTCAAACCGATCCTCTAGGTTCACCCATTGCTCGATTATTATTAACGAAACAAGGCTGGAAAAATGACGGCTTTGTGATGCCGAATAAACAAGCACAAGGCTTGTTCTTAGCGCTGGCAACTGCATTTACAGAACAACAACCCGATGCAAAACACTTAACATTAATGAATGTGGATGTATCGCATCAACAAAATACGGTGATTTACCAACAGAATGGTCGTTTTTTATGGAACGTTCGCAAACAATCAAATCAATATTTTATTCAGCTAGCAGATGGCAGTCGTTGGCAAATTGAAGAACTTAACAATTAGGAATCTCTGTGCAATTATTTCTTTCTCAACCAGGCATTTTGAGTAGCATTGGCGATAGTCTATCTCAACATGTTCAAACTTTATTGGAAGGTAGTGACTCGCCACTGACTTTTTCTAACAAACATTTCCAAGAAAATGGCTTGCAGGGTAAATGTAATACTCTGGGTGAAGTCAACACATCCTTGCGGGCATTTCCAGCTGATTTACCAAAAAAACATCACAGCCGAAACAATCAATTACTCTGGCACAGCTTAGAACAAATTGAACCAACCATTCAGAAAGCTATCTCACGTTTTGGTCGCCATCGTATTGCAGTAGTTATCGGTACATCTACCACAGGTGTAGATGAAAATTTACCTGTATTTAAATATGCTGCAGAACATGAGGATTGGTCTGGTGCTGAATTTAATCAACAACAACAATATTTTTCTGCTCCGGCTGATTTTATTGCCCATCAATATGGCTTAACCAATCTTATCTATGGCATTTCAACTGCCTGTACATCAGGTGCGAAAGCATTAATTAGTGCAGCTCGTCTATTGAATGCGAACTTGTGCGATGCAGTAATTTGCGGCGGTGTCGATACTTTATCACTATTAACGTTAGTCGGCTTTAACTCTCTCTCCGTCTTATCTGCTGAACAAACCAATCCTTTTTCTGCCAATCGCCAAGGTATCAATCTTGGTGAAGGTTCCGCTGTATTCGTGATGAGTAAAGAAAAATTAGATGATCATAATGTTGCGCTATTAGGTTATGGCGCCAGCAGTGATGCCTATCATATGTCATCGCCACACCCTGAAGGTGAAGGTGCGATTAAAGCGTTCCAAAACGCATTAAACTCGGCAAAACTCGCACCAGAAGCCATCAATTGGGTTAATTTACATGGCACAGGCACCATTCATAATGATCAGATGGAAGCCTTAGCCATTCACCATATTTTTGGTCACGACACTCCTTGTACAACAACAAAACCTTATACAGGACACACGCTAGGTGCTGCGGGTGCTATTGAGGCCGCTATTTTATGGGGGATTATTAACCGCACTTTTAACCCAACAGGTAAACTCCCTGCACAATTATGGGATGAACAAACCGATGAAAAAATGCCACCGATTGCCATTACTGATCACATGAGTCATTGGAAATCCGACAGACGCATTGGTGCAAGTAGCTCTTTCGCTTTTGGTGGGAATAATTCAGTACTTATTTTAGGAGAAGTGAATGATTGATTTAACCTGTCCTATTACTGATATCTCACCATTAATCCCTCATAGTGGGGAAATGGTCATGCTAGATAAAATTACTGAATTTGGCGAAGATTATTTGATCGCGGAGATGACCGTAAAACCAGATTGCCTGCTCTTAAAAGACGGTAAATTGGCTACTTATATGGGCGCTGAAATCTTAGCTCAAGGCGTAGCAGCGTGGGCGGGATGTAAATGTGTAAAAGCAGGTCAACCTATTGGATTAGGCTATTGGATCGGCTCAAGAAAACTGACATTACATCGCCAAGATATCTCAGTAGGAAGCTTATTACAAATTCAAATTAAACGTTCTATTGAAGACGCAACGGGATTTGGTGTTTGACTGTACGTTAATCGATCTTTCTAATCAGCAACCTTTAGTGGAAGGTGCATTAAACGTTTTCAGACCACAAGTATCACAGGAATAAAAAATGAATGAAAGCATTTTAGTTACAGGCTCAAGCCGAGGTATCGGTAAAGCCATCGCCTTACGCCTTGCACAATCAGGTTTTGATATTGTGGTTCATTGCCGCAGTCGTATTGAAGAAGCTGAAGAGGTCGCACAATCAATTCGAGAATTAGGTCGTCAAGCTCGTGTATTACAGTTTGATGTCAGTCATCGATACGAAACCGCAGAAAAACTACTTGCTGATGTTGAATCTCACGGTGCTTATTATGGCGTTGTGCTCAATGCAGGATTAACGAGAGATAATGCATTCCCTGCTCTAACTGATGAAGATTGGGATGTTGTTTTACGCACAAATTTAGATGGATTTTATAATGTTCTCCATCCTATTATGATGCCAATGATCCGACGCCGTAAAGCGGGTCGAATCGTTTGTATCACATCTGTATCTGGACTAATTGGCAACCGAGGCCAAGTTAACTATAGCGCCTCTAAGGCCGGTATTATTGGTGCAGCAAAAGCACTCGCCGTCGAACTCGCTAAACGTAAAATCACAGTAAACTGTGTGGCTCCAGGTCTCATCGATACGGATATATTAGATGAAAATCTTCCGATTGATGAAATTTTAAAAATGATTCCAGTTGCAAGAATGGGAAGCCCTGAAGAAGTCGCGCATGCCGTAGATTTTCTGATGGATGAAAAAGCCGCTTATATTACTCGCCAAGTTATTGCTGTTAATGGTGGGCTTTGCTAAAACATTTGCAGTACAAAAATTTTTTGTACTAATCTAATAATAAATAATCGAGACAAAAAAATGAAACGAGTTGTCATTACAGGTATTGGCGCAGTCACGGCCTTTGGAAAAACATGGAAAGACGTAAAAGCCGCCTTTCAACGCAAACAAAATGCAGTTCAAGCGAAAACTGAATGGGTTGAACGTTATCCTGAGTTAGGAGCAAATCTCGGCGCTGAAATCCATAATTACATCCCGCCAGCCCATTGGAATCGAAAACAACTTCGCAGCTTAGGTCGTGTCTCTCAATTTGCCGTTGAAGCTTCTGAACTCGCCTTAGCAAATGCTAATCTATTAGATGAAAATGGGGTTATTTTGCCTTATTTAAAAGAAGGAATAATGGGCGTAGCCTGTGGTTCTTCCACTGGCTCAACAAATGATGTCAGAGATGCGGCAGAACTCCTCATGACAGGAAAATCGGATGGTTTTAATGCCAATACCTATGTGCGTATGATGCCTCATACCACGGCAGCAAATATTGGTATTTTCTTTGGTCTAACTGGCCGAATCATTCCTACGTCTAGTGCTTGTTCTTCCGGCAGCCAAGGTATTGGCTATGCTTATGAATCAATTAAACATGGTTTAATCCCGATGATGCTTGCTGGAGGAGCAGAAGAATTTTGTCCATCTGAAGTTTATGTATTTGACTCTCTTTATGCTGCAAGTAGAAATAATGCTCACCCTAAACAAACTCCTCGTCCTTATGATAAAGATCGTGATGGATTAGTTATTGGTGAAGGTGCTGGTATTTTTGTATTAGAAGAGTTAGAACACGCCCTTTCTCGTGGCGCCAATATTATCGCAGAAGTTGTTGGCTATGGCGCTAATAGCGATGGCGCTCATGTAACTCGTCCACAAAAAGATACTATGCAGTGCTGTATGGAGCTAGCCTTAAAAGATGCACAGCTATCTCCAGAGCAAGTGGGCTATGTAAATGGCCATGGCACGGCCACCGAACAAGGCGACATCGCAGAAACACTCGCAACGGAAGCTGTGTTTGGAAAGTACCACTTAGCTCACAAAAAAGCTATCTAGGACATACCCTAGGTGCTTGTGGCGCATTAGAATCGTGGTTTTCAATTGAAATGATGCGTGATGGCTGGTTTGCCCCAACCATTAATTTAGATAATATTGACGAACGCTGTGGCAAATTAGACTATATTCAAGGTGATGGACGACAAATTCAAACAAACTATGTGATGAACAATAACTTTGCTTTTGGAGGGGTCAATACCTCGCTCATTTTTAAACGCTGGGAAGCGTAACAAAAAAGGCTATTCAAACGAATAGCCTTTTCTTTTATCAGGTTAATTATAGATAACCAAACAAGCTTGTGAAAATGTAACCAAAGATACATGAAGTGATTACACCGATTAAGCCCGGTAAAATAAAGCTGTGGTTAATTACAAACTTACCGATGTGGGTTGTACCTGAACGGTCAAATTGGATCGCCGCAAGGTCACTTGGGTAAGTTGGTAAAATGTAGTAACCGTAACAAGCTGAAGCAAAGGCTAAGATAATCGCAGGGTCAACACCGATACCTAAAGCTAGTGGAACGAATGCAACCAATGCTGCCGCTTGTGAGTTTACGAATTTAGAGATTAATAACAACATCACGGCGTAAGTCCATGGATGTGCTTTTACCACATCCCCAAGTGCTGCTTTCATCATCGGTGTATGAACGGTAAACATGGTTTCTGCCATCCAAGAAATCCCGAATACAGCCACTAATGCAATCATACCTGAACGGAAAATTTCATTTTTACTGATTTTGCCTGCATCAGTTTTGGTAAAGATAACAATTAATGCACCCGCTAATAACATGAAGATTTGAATAACGTGAACCATGCTTAAATTCACTTTTTTCTTCGCGGTATCTTTTAATACGATTGCAGCGTTATCGATAGTTTCAGTTTTATCTCCAGCTGTAATTACAACACCGTTATCTTGAGCGGTAATTGTTTGAGCAACTTCACCTTTATCGTTATAAATTGCAACGTTGTTGTAAGCTGTTTTTGCTTTTGCTTTGCTGTCTTTAACATCAAGAACGACTGAACCGTCTTTCGCTAACGCAACAATTTTACCGTCTTTAACATTAAAGGTTTTCACTGCTTTATCAGCAGAAACGATTTCAACCACTTGAGCAGGTGCTGATTTTTCAAAGGCTGGACGTAAATCTTTAAAGTAACCTAATAGCGCTACCACTAAAATCGCACCAAAGAAGATCCACATCGCATTCCAACTAGATTGTGGTAATTTTTTGTCTAACAATGATGTGCTATCACCATAAACATACTTTTTGAATTCTGGATCTTTTAATTTCTCTTGGAATTCTGGGTCTTTATCTAAATCTTTACCACGGAACCAACTGAAAATACCGATAGCTAATACACCACAAAGGGTTGAAGGCACAGTAATTTTTAATAAATCTAAATAGCCATCAAAACCTGCTAATGGAGTTTTAGCATTCACTAAGAATGTGGTTAAAGTCACTACTGCTACAGAAACTGGTGACGCAATGATACCCATTTGAGAAGCGATTGAACTTGCCGCCATTGGACGTTCAGGACGAATATCATTTTTGATCGCAATATCATAGATGATTGGTAACATGGTATAAACCACGTGACCTGTACCACATAAAATGGTTAAGAAACAGGTTACAAACGGCGCCAAAATACTGACATATTTCGGGTTACGACGAAGCATTTTCTCCGCGATTTGTAGCATGACATCTAAACCACCACTGGCTTGTAATGTTGCTGATGTCACCACCACCGCAAGGATGGTTAACATAACATCGATAGCAGGCTTACCTGGTTCAATACCAAAGCCAAAAACAAGAACAATTAAGCCTACTCCACCGAGCATACCCAGTGCGATACCACCTTTTTTTGCCCCGTAAAATAAACAGATAAGAACAATAGCAAGCTGAATCGCAAACTGGCTACCTTCACCTAGGTTCATTAGAAAATCCATAAGATACTCCGAATCATTTTATGGTTAATTAGAAAAAAATTTGGACCAAATATTAGCACTAAAATTAACTCATAATAAGTATTTTTAGGGTAAATTTTGTTTTAAATCAAAAAATAGGAGAACCAAACAATAAAAGCAAATCTGAGAAAGATTAAATAAAGGAAAGTGCGGTCGGAAATTTAAAAGATTTAGATGTATCTTGTTTTATTTGAAGATAAGTAATTTAGAAAGGAATTTAAAGAAAAAAATTAGGCGACCTAAAAGATCGCCCAACTTAAAAATTACTGATTGTTTTGAACGTAGTCAATCGCAGATTGAACAGTTGTGATTTTTTCAGCTTCTTCATCAGGAATTTCGATATCGAATTCTTCTTCTAAAGCCATTACTAATTCAACTGTATCTAAAGAATCCGCACCTAAATCTTCAACGAAAGAAGCTTCTGGTTTTACGTCTTCTTCTTTAACACCTAATTGTTCAACGATGATTTTTTTCACGCGTTCTTCAATACTCATTTGTTTTTCCTATTGTTGTTTTAGCTCATTTAAGAGCGGTTAGTGTATGCATTTTTGATAAAGTTGCAACTATTTCTTAGGTGGTCGCACCACAAAAAACAGGCAATGTAAAAACACATACAGAGAAAAAGTTACATTGCGGTTGGGATTTTATCATTAACTAAACTGCTTTGCTATATTTTATAGACAAAATCCCAGATATATATCCCCTAAAGGGTTAGCTCATATATAAGCCGCCATTCACATGTAATGTGGTACCGGTAATATAAGCCGCATCGTCAGAAGCTAAAAACGCCACCGCTTTTGCGATATCTTTTGGCTCACCTAAACGACCAGCTGGGACATTACCAAGAATACCCGCTTTTTGTTCTTCAGTAAGCACTTCTGTCATATCTGTTGCGATAAAGCCTGGAGCCACAACGTTTACAGTAATACCACGTGATGCCACTTCTTTCGCTAAGCCTTTAGAGAAACCAATCAAACCTGCTTTTGCTGCACAATAGTTAGATTGCCCCGGATTACCCATTGAGCCCACCACTGAACCGATAGTAATGATACGACCGAAACGTTTTTTCATCATGGAACGTAACATCGCTTTAGAAAGATGGAATACAGAAGTTAAGTTGGTTTGCATAATATCGAACCATTCTTCATCTTTCATACGCATTAATAAGTTATCGCGTGTGATACCTGCGTTATTCACGAGAATATCAATATCACCAAATTGTTCTTTAATTTGCTCTAATACGGCATCAATACTTTCTTTATCTGCCACATTTAATACTAAACCTTTACCTTTATCGCCAAGGTAAGCTGAAATTGTATCAGCACCTTTTTTTCAGAGGTTGCGGTACCAATTACAAATGCACCTTTTGATGCTAATTCTTCTGCAATTGCGCGGCCAATACCACGTGTTGCACCTGTCACTAATGCGATTTTTAATTTTGCATTTTTTTAATCCCCTTTTATGCTAATAATGCTTCAACAGCATTTAATGATGCCACATCGTTTACTGATGTTGCTTGTAATTCTGCCACGATACGTTTTGTTAAACCGTTTAATACTTTACCTGGGCCGATTTCAACTAAAAACTTCTACGCCATCTTGTGCCATTTTTCTCAACGGTTTCAGTCCAACGAACTGGGCTATATAATTGACGAATAAGTGCGGTACGAATTTCTGCACTTTCTGTTTCTGCTTTGACATCCACGTTGTTTAATACTGGTGTTGCTGGCGCATTAAGCGTAATGCCTTCAAGTGTTACGGCTAATTGTTCTGCTGCCGGTTTCATTAATGCGCAATGTGAAGGAACACTTACCACTAATGGTAAAGCACGTTTTGCGCCCGCTTCTTTACATAATGCAGCCGCACGTTCTACCGCTTCTTTAGCTCCCGCAATGACTACTTGGCCTGGTGAGTTAAAGTTTACTGCAGATACTACTTCACCTTGCTCTGCTTGTTTACATGCATTAACAATAGCGTCATTATCTAAACCAATGATCGCATACATTGCTCCAGTACCTTCTGGTACCGCTTGCTGCATTAATTTACCGCGTAATTCCACTAATTTAATTGCATCTTTAAAATCAATTACACCTGCACAAACTAATGCTGAATATTCACCTAAGCTGTGACCAGCCATCACACTTGGTTGTAATTGTGGGTATTTTTCTTGCCATACACGGAAGATCGCAACGGATGCCGCTAATAATGCCGGCTGAGTTTGCCAAGTTTTATTTAATTCTTCTGCTGGACCTTGTTGAACCAAGTTCCATAAATCATAGCCAAGCGCTTCAGATGCTTGTTTAAAAGTCTCAGTGACTACCGGATATTCGTTAGCAAGATCAGCTAACATGCCAACAGCTTGAGAACCTTGTCCTGGAAAAACCATTGCGAATTTTTTCATGTTTTCTTCCTATTTCTTCATCGTTTAAATGTTGAAAGTGCGGTCAAATTTAACCGCACTTTTAAAATTCTGTCGGGATTCTAACAAATTAATTAGAATCGCACCAATGCTGAACCCCAAGTCCAACCACCGCCAAAAGCTTCGAGTAAAAGCAATTGACCGCGTTGAATTCGGCCATCACGCACCGCTTCATCTAAAGCAGTTGGCACAGTCGCCGCACTGGTATTAGCTGTACGATCAAGCGTCACCACGACTTGCGACATATCCATCTCTAATTTTTTCGCTGTCGCAGTGATAATACGTAAATTCGCTTGATGTGGCACAAGCCAGTCGATATCTGTTTTTGGAGATTATTGGCAGAAAGGGTTTCTTCCACCACATTAGAAAGCTCACGCACCGCTAATTTAAAGGTTTCATTACCTTGCATTTCAATATAGCCAGATTTCTCCACGCCACGTTCAGCTTGTGGAAGTAGTAATGCCGCATTGTTATCTGGCGATGCATGTAAATGCGTTGAAATAATGCCCTCTTGCTCTGATGCTTCTAAGATCACAGCACCTGCACCATCACCAAACAACACAACAGTGCTACGATCGGTTTCATCTAATTTACGCGAGTTAAGATCTGCACCAATCACAAGGGCTTTTTTCACGCTACCTGAACGAATAAATTTATCCGCTACGCCTAAAGCATAAACGAAACCGGTACAAGCCGCTGCTAAATCAAAAGAAATCGCATCTTCAATGCCTAATAAACCTTGAACTTGGCAAGCTGAACTTGGATAAGCGTGAGAACCACTGGTTGTTGCAACGATGATCAACTCAATTTCTTTAGGATCAAGATTGGCCATTTCAAGTGCTTTTTTGGCTGCTTCATATCCCATTGTTGCAACGGTTTCATCTGCTGCAGCAATACGACGTTCACGAATGCCTGAACGTGTCACGATCCATTCATCTGAAGTATCAACCATTTTTCCAAATCCGCATTGGTACGAATATGGCTCGGCAAATAGCTACCGGTGGATAAAATTCTACTATTCATAATATCAAAACTTATTAATTAATAACGTTGTAAACCCGCCAAGATTTTTTGTGGAATTTGCAAACGAGCTTGTAAAGCTGCATCCGCAATTGCACGAGCAAATGCATCCACATTTGCGCTGCCATGGCTTTTCACCACAACAGCCGTTAATCCGAGTAAAGATGCCCCATTATATTCATCTGGGTTAATGCGTTTCAAGCGATGATAAGCATCCTTAAAGAAAAAACGCAGAATAAATTTGGCAAATGATTTAAAAATAGGCTGCTTTTCTTTTCCTTTAAGAAGAGATAACAGATTCTTAGCTGCCCCTTCAAGGGTTTTTAATGCAATATTTCCCGAAAACCCATCACTCACGACCACATCAGCCACGCCATTTAATAAAAAGTTACCTTCAATAAAGCCGGTATAATTAAGTGCGGTTGATTTTTCTAATAAATTCGCGGCTTCACGAATGGATTGATGCCCTTTAATTTCTTCCACACCAATATTGAGTAAGGCAATACGTGGATAAACTAAGTTCAATCGGTTTTCGGCAAAGATCGAGCCCATGACGGCAAATTCATAAAGATTTTGAGCAGAACATTCTACGTTTGCGCCTAAATCTAACATCACGGTTTTATCACCCGTCATCGACGGTAATAAGGATACCAACGCAGGGCGTTGAATTCCCTCTAAAGGCTGTAAGAGTACCTTTGACAATCCCATCAACGCCCCCGTATTTCCTGCACTCACACAACCTTGAGCCTCGCCTTTCTGAACCATTTCAATAGCTAAACGCATCGACGTGCCTTTGCTATGACGCAATGCATGAGAAATACCTTGATTGTTATCAATAGTCTTAGTGCAATGATGAATTTGAATACGTTCTAAAGAGAAGAAGGTGCATTTTCCAGCAAGGGGGAAATTTGTTGGCTATCGCCAAACAGCACTAAAGAGAGCATTGGATCTGCTTCCAACGCTGAAAGAGATGCGGGGATAGTAATACGGGGACCAATGTCCCCGCCCATCACATCTAACGCTAAGGTTAGACGGTTCAAGTGAATACCTTATAAGTAAAATTACTTATTGATCACTTTGCGACCACGGTAGTAACCGTCAGCAGTTACGTGGTGGCGTAAGTGAGTTTCACCGCTTGCTTTATCCACTGATACTGCAGCAGTAGTTAATGCATCGTGTGAACGACGCATATCACGACGTGAACGAGATTTTTTGTTTTGTTGAACAGCCATTGGCTATACTCCTAAATTTAATTTACTTTTGCTTTAAATTAGCTAATACAGCGAACGGGTTCGGTTTTTTTGCCAATTCTTCAGGCAATTCGCCAAAAACCTGTTCGTGCGCGGACACTTCACAGTGTTCAGATGAATGCATTGGAACAAGCGGTAGAGCTAAAATAAGTTCGTCTTCCACTGCACCAAGTAAATCTATTTCACCAAACTCATTAAATTCGATTGGCTCATAAATTTCCGGCAAGTCATCAGCCTGATCCCAATTAGCCACTGGACTATACATAAAATGACACTCCAATGTTTGTTTGAATGGTTCACCACAACGTTGACAGTCTAATTCGACATCAACTTGTACTTGCCCTTTCATCACCACTAATTTTTGTGGATCAATATAAAACGATAATGTTACCTGTGCATCGCTGAGCACTTTCCCCGTAGATTCAGCTAAACGCACTAACTGACTAGCGGTATAATAACCATCATAATCAATTCTTTGTTGAGCGTCTTTAACCGGATCAACGGTTAGGGGTAGTTTTACCTTTTGCATAGGGTGCGAATATTACCTGTTGTCAATAAAATAGTCAAAGGAAATTCGCACTAATTATGAGAAAAGTTCAATCTCTATCTAAACTCTCTCAAGATTTACACCTTTGCAAAGTGCGGTCATTTTTTCCTGTGTTTTACTCGGCATGCTCACTCAAGAAGCCACCACTTTGATGTTTCCAAAGGCGAGCATAAAGGCCATTTTGTTCAAGCAATTCTGCGTGAGTCCCTTGCTCGACAATTTGTCCTTTATCTAACACGATTAAACGATCCATTGCTGCAATAGTGGATAAACGGTGAGCGATGGCAATAACCGTTTTATTTTCCATCATCTTATCGAGACTTTCTTGGATCGCCACTTCTACTTCGGAGTCTAACGCACTGGTCGCTTCATCTAATAGTAAAATTGGCGCATCTTTTAACATGACACGCGCAATCGCAATACGTTGACGTTGTCCACCCGAGAGTTTCACCCCACGTTCACCAACATGAGCATCATAGCCTTTCTACCTTTCGCATCGCTGAGATAAGGAATGAAATCGGCTGCTTCCGCACGTTTAGCTGCATTGAACATTTCTTCATCTGTCGCTGTTGGGCGACCATAAATAATATTATCGCGAACAGAGCGGTGTAAAAGCGAGGTATCTTGTGTTACAAGACCAATCTGACTACGAAGGCTTTCTTGGCTTACATCTAAAACATTTTGACCATCAATGGTAATTGAGCCTTCTTGTGCTTCGTAGAAACGTAGAAGTAAATTCACAATGGTTGATTTACCTGCACCAGAACGACCAATTAAGCCCACTTTTTCACCCGGTTTGATGGTGAGATTAAAATGGTTAAGTAACGGTTTATTCGGATCATAGGCAAACGAAACATTGTTAAATTTGATCTCACCTTGTTTTACTTCTAATGCAACACAATTTGGCTTATCAACAATAGTATGCGGTTTGGTTAGCGTTGCCATACCATCATTCACTGTCCCGATATTTTCAAATAAACGAGCTGATTCCCACATAATCCAACGAGAAAGACCATTTACACGTAGCGCCATCGCGGTTGCAGTAGCCACCGCCCCCACGCCCACTTGGCCGTTTTGCCATAACACCACGCCTAAAATCGCGGTGCTTAACGTTAAGAAGATATTGGTTGCGTAAGTTAAGGTATCTAATGAACTCGCCAAACGCATCTGTGCATGCACGGTGACCATGAAATTCTTCCATGGAACGTTTTGCATAATTCGCTTCTCTCGCATCATGTGAAAATAGTTTTCACCGTTGCAATATTTGAGTAAGCATCCGTAATACGTCCTGTCATTAAAGATCGCGCATCAGCTTGTCGTTGTGCTGTTTTCGCTAAACGAGGAATAAGCAAACGTAAAATAGTTACAAATGCCACAATCCACAAGAAAAACGGCACTAAAAACCAAGTATCTAAAGCCGCAAGCACCAAACCTGATGTAATAAAATAGACGGCAACATATACCAACATATCCGCAATGGTCATGACGGTATCACGCACCGCAAGGGCGGTTTGCATCACTTTCGCCGATACACGACCTGCAAATTCATCTTGATAGAAACTTAAGCTTTGGCCTAGCATCAAACGGTGGAAATTCCAACGCAAACGCATTGGAAACACCCCTTGTAGCGTTTGTAAGCGCACATTCACGCCCACAAATGACCATACAATACTGAAAATAAGTAAGGCAGCCATGCCAGCAAGCAAGTGCCCTTTTTCTTGCCAAAGTGTAGTTGGTGAATACGCTCCAAGCCAATCTACTAATAAGCCCATAAATTGGAAAAGTAAGGCTTCCATCACCCCAGTACCGACCGTCAATACCGCGAGTAAAAAGATCCAGCCTTTCATGCCATCAATGCTTGACCAAATAAAACGGAACAAGCCTTTTTCAGGCGTCGTTGGATTGCTTTCCGGATAAGGATTTAAACGGTTTTCAAACCATGAAAATATTTTATTAAACATAACAATACCTTAAAAAATTAAAGGCGACAGAGCCGCCTAAAGTGCAGTCATTATAGCGTAAGTTTTGGACAATGGGCTAGGTTTTGCGAAATTGGCTCGGTGAAAGTCCATAAATTGCTTTAAACGCCTTACTAAAATGAGCTTCTGATTGATACCCCACTTCAAGAGCGATCGCTAAAATGGTCTTTTGCGTATTTTTCAATAAAACAGCCGCCATTTCTAACCGCACTTGTGTGAGAAATTTTCCTGGTGGCATCCCTAATTGCTGTTGAAAGATCCGCATAAACGTTGCACGAGACATCGATGCCAACTCTGCTAATTGCTCAATATTCCAATCTAATTGAGGTGAAAACAGGATTTTTTCAAGGACTTGATTCAGCCTTTTATCCTGTAACGCGGCTAGTAAGCCTTGATTGAGCAAACCTATTTGCTGAGCATGACGCAAAATATAAATAAACAATACGTTTGATAATGCATCAATCACAGATTTTGTGCCTTGCTCTGGTTTCTCGGCTTCTTGTAAAAAAAGTGAAACCAAGGGCTGTACAGGTGTATTTTGTAGAGAAAGATGCAAATAATCTGGTAATGAATCAATTAATAATGACGGTTTTTGGTAATAAAATGTCCCACAAAACATCTTCAGATCGGGCGTACCGGCCCCTATTTGATGAACATTAAAAAGTGCATTTGATTGCGCTCGCTGTAGGCTGTTCTCTCTTTTTTGTTGAGAACTGCCCAAAAAGTGCGGTCGATTTTGAGGGAGAAAAAAGAGATCACCTTTCTTCAAATGAAACTGTTTTCCCGCAAAGGTTACCCAGCACTCACCTTGCTCGATTAAATGAAATAAACCTTGATATTCCGCCGCATCTGGCTGATGTTCAACTTGCCAATCCCCTTGAAACAAGCAGTGAATATTAATTTCCCCGTGCACTTGCGCCAGCTGTGTTAATTTATCTAAATAATCCATTGTGAGATTTTCCGTCTAAAAGTTAAGACAATTTGACAAGTATCATACGCTAATCTGCTTATAATTCCTCTCGAAATTTGTACTAAATTTAAGGAGAAAAACAATGTTTGCAGATTGGAAAAATGATGTAGCACACGTTAAAAAATCATTCGGTGCATTAGGTAAAAAATACCCTAAAATGTTACAAGCTTATGGCGCATTAGGTGCGGCTGCAGCAGAAGGTAACGTATTAGATGCCAAAACCCGTGAATTAATTGCATTAGCAGTTGCAGTAACAACACGTTGTGAAAGCTGCATTGGCGTGCACGCTGATGAAGCAGTGAAAGCAGGTGCAACTGAAGAAGAAGTGGCAGCAGCATTAGCGATGTCTATCGCATTAAATGCAGGTGCAGCTTACACCTACTCTCTTCGTGCATTAGAAGCTTACAACGCACAAAAAGGCGAATAATTCGCAAGGAACTTTATGATTCTTTTAGCCCTCATTTGAGGGCTTTTTTTATCTCTAAAATTGACCGCACTTTAAAATAAATTCAAAGCTCTCATCTGAGCCACCACTTGCTCTACCTGAATTTCAGCCATTAAATTTTTGCCTTTTATTTTGGTCGCCCAAGGCAATTCAATTGAAGGTTTTCCTTGTTCTTTTTGCACATTTTCTTCATATACCGACACCACATTATCCAGATTATGATAAGGCGCAGTGCGCAATGGATTGTGATAGGCATACAATCCAATCACTGGCGTGCCTTGCGTGGTAGCGATATGAGCTGGACCAGAATCGGGCGAGATGACTAAATTTGCTTGATGAATTAATGCAGCAAGCTGTTTCAAACTGGTTTTTCCTGAAGCATCAACCGGTTCAAAATCACAAAGTGCGGTAATTTTTTTCACCATTTCTAATTCGCGTTTTGCCGGCGAGCTGCAAAAAATCACATTCACATTATGTTGATGAGCAATATTTGCCACTTCCGCATAACGCTCCACCAACCAATCTTTCTCGGCTTTACTAGAGCAAGGAGAAATAATCAGATTTACGTGTAGGATCAATAAACTGTTTGGCATATTCTCGATCTGAATCAGAAATTGCCAATTGCCAAGAAAGCATCTCTGCCGGTGGTACACCAAGATAATCCGCAAAAGCCATGAAACCATCTAGCACATGAGGCGTTTCAGGATCTTGAACTCGACGATTCACAAATAACCACTGCCCTTCTCGAGAACGTTTTTTGCCAAATCCAATTTTATATTTCGCTTGAATACCAAGAGAGATAATAGAAGCACGAAATGCCGTCTGCATATTCAAAAGCGCATCAAATTGATTGTTTTTCAAAAACATCCATAAATTCCACACGCCTTTCCAACCGCTCTTTTTATCGTAAGGAACCAGTTCCACGCCTTCAATGCCAGAAAGCAGACCCATTTCTGTTTTCCCCACAATCCACGTTAATTTGGTTTGCGGCCAATGACGTTGAATATGCTGCACCACAGCAAGTGCATGGCAAACATCACCCACCGCAGACAAACGCAAAATACAAAGTGATTTAGGGGGAGAGGTAAAAAGTGGAGAATGGGACATTTGAATTCCTCGCGCATTTAATTTCCGTCTATTAACCAAAAATAATTTAATGAAAACAAAGGGCGAATTTATTTAATTCGCCCTTTTATTTATCTAGATTGCTACTTTTTAGGACCTAATCCTTCCGCAACAATATGCCCGTTCACATAGTGCTTAGTAAAGATAACGTTACCATCTTTATCAAAATATTTCCACATTCCTTTCTCTACGCCATTTTTTAATTCGCCTTGCGAGATAAGTGTTCCTGATTCATCATAATATTTAGTCGTTTTGACGCCATTTATTTCAACCACCTCCGATTTTATATTACCGTTAGGATGAAAAGTCTGATTCTCTATTGTTGAACGAATATACGCCGTAGCTGAACCAATACAAAAAAGTGCTAAAACAGTAAATAGAGGTTTTTTCATAGCTAATTTCCTCATATTAAATAGAGAGTCATCAAAATAATTTCTGGAAAAAGTGTAACCTAACAACATAAATATGTAAAGTAGTGCTTTTCACTTCTATTCATTTTATAACATAAAATCACACTGCAAGCGGTAAAATTCTGCGAAAATTTTACGAATTAACAAAATACAGATATCTCACTACTTATGTGATGTGATCTGCTTCACAACTTTGACATAAAATAAGATGAAAAGCTTGTAATGCTAGAAAATCAGCGTATTTAAAGTAGAATGAAGGCATTTTCTATTATTCGGTTCAACTAAAATGCTTGAATTCCAACAAGATAATCAATTCTTTCTTTTTAATCTCACAGAAAAACCAACAGAGCCTGCTTCATTTTTTGAATCGGCTTTTTGGGAAAAACAACAACGTATTACCGGTTCAGCCAAAGGACGCGGCATAACCTACTTCCTGAATACAAAAGATCTATTTGGTGTAAACACTGCCCTTCGTCATTATTATCGCGGTGGTTTATGGGGCAAATTCAACAAAGATCGCTATCGTTTTCAATCATTTACTGAAACACGTAGCGTGGCAGAATTTCAGCTTTTAAATCAACTCCATCAAGCAGGCGTAGCTGTGCCAAAACCGATCGCTGCACGTGTTAAAAAAGGCAAATTAGGAATTTGCTACCAAGCGGATATCTTGATTGAAAAGATCGAAAATGCCCAAGATCTGACCGCACTTTTGCAAACCCAGCAACTGCCGAATGACATCTGGCAAGCTATTGGTAAATTAATTCGTCAGTTGCATAATTTGCAAATTTGCCATACGGATCTCAACGCTCACAATATTCTCGTTCAACAACTCGGAAATGAACAAAAATGTTGGCTCATTGATTTCGATAAGTGCGGTCAAAAATCAGGAGATTCTTGGAAACAAGGCAACTTGGAAAGATTACACCGCTCTTTTGTCAAAGAAGTCGGCAGAATGAATATTCAATTCAATGAAGAAAATTGGGATGAATTGTTGAAAGGTTACAATCACTAAAACCAGCAAAAAACGAACCGCACTTTTGTGCGGTTTGTTGCATTTTAAGCTTCATGCTCTTCTAATTCTTCATACTTAGGTTCAGTACTTAAAAGAATCTCTTGAATATTCTCTGCCATTTTTTGATCGCATTCACGAGCAATATCAACCATAGCTGGATTTTTAAATATGCCTTTGTCAGGATCATAAACTTGCGACATTAAGGCCACTTCATGGCGATCTGCGTCAAAATAATATTGACTGACTGCTTTTGCCATTTTAGGAGCCATACCTAAATTGATAAGCGCTCGTTTTCCTGCGCGAACTGCTGAATCAAAAGTTTCACGAATCACATCATCAGCTCCTGCTTGATATAGTGCGAAGGTATCAAAACGATCGAATGCTCGTGCGATGATTTTTATGCGAGGATTAATTTCTCGAGCAAAATGGACGATTTGATTTGCTTGCGCCGGATTATTGATCGCTACAACAAGTAAATCAGCCTTTTCCAATCCTGCTGCAATTAAAAATTCTGGACGAGAAGCATCACCAAAATAGGATTTTATTCCGTAATCATTAAAGCCTTTAATCATGGAAGGATCTAAATCTACGATGGTGGTATCATAACCACTTAATCGCAGTAAATCATTCACTATCTGTCCGAAACGCCCCATCCCCAGAATTAAGATTGGATGCTGTTCATCAATTTCATCTGGCTGAATATCATCTGTCTTCGGTTTAGGCATCAGTTTTTCATAAAGAATTAATATAATCGGTGTAAACACCATCGAAAGCACAACAATCGCTGTCATATTCGCATTTATAGTTTGATCTATCACGCCTTCTGCTGTAGCAGCAGCAAATAAGACAAATGCAAACTCCCCACCTTGAGCCATTAAAAATGCTCGTTCCAATGCGGTTTTATGTGAGCTTTTTGCTACGCGAGCAACCAAGTAAATACAGAGACCTTTTGTGAGCATGAGAGAAATCACACCCAATAAAATCAATGACCAGTTTTCAATAACCACATCGAGATTTAATGACATTCCCACACCAAGGAAGAAAAGACCAAGTAACAAGCCACGGAAAGGCTCGATATCGGCTTCAAGTTGATGACGGAAAGACGACTCAGATAACATGACTCCCGCCACAAAAGCGCCCATTGCCATCGAAAGCCCGGCTTCTTCCATTAATAACCCCGAACCTAATACAACAAAGAGTGCAGCCGCAGTCATCACTTCGCGTGCTTTAGAGTTAGCGAGAATTTTGAAGACTGGATTTAGAATAAAACGCCCAATGAAAACCAACGTCCCTAATGCCACCATCGCAATAAGCGCAGACTGCCACCAAACGATTTGAGATTCATGTTCAAAAGGTGATAAGAATGTAATCACCGCTAATAAAGGTACAATCAGCAAGTCTTCAAATAATAGAATTGAAACAATTTTTTGACCCGGTTTTGTTGAAAGTGCTTTACGTTCCCCAAGTACCTGCATCACAATTGCTGTTGACGTTAAAACAAAACCCGATGAACAAACAAAAGCGACTTCCCAAGACAAGCCAAATTGAGTCGCAACAACGGTCATCAGTACCGCAGAAATGACAACCTGTAAGCTACCTAATCCAAATCTGACGACGTAAACTCCAAAGATGAGAAGGCTTCATTTCAAGCCCAATCACGAATAAAAACATCACGACGCCAAATTCAGCAAGGTGAATAATCGCTTGTGGATCATGAATAATATGCAATCCAAAAGGCCCAATAACTAATCCAGCCGCTAAATAACCTAGTACAGAACCTAATCCGATGCGTTTAAATAACGGCACGGCAACAACTGCAGCCCCCAATAGCGCCACAACCCGGATGAGATCACCCGCTCCTTCCGCAGCCATAGTTAACTCCTCAAATATTTTAAATATAAAAAAAGATCGCACGGTGCGATCTCAATAAGTGGTCCCCCCTACCGGACTTGAACCAGTGACCAAGCGATTATGAGTCGCCTGCTCTAACCGACTGAGCTAAGGGGGGAAAGTGCGGTTGATTATAGAGAAATAATCATTTGAAGTCTATATACAAAAGGATAGTCGTTGGAAAATTGACCATCCTTTTTTAGTCTGACTATTCTATTTTTAAATCCGACAGATTATTTGCTGCTCATAAACGGTATCATCCTCTAACTTAATTCCATCTTCATTAAAATCAGCGGTATGTTTATGGATAAATCTGACTTTTTCTGTTGCGCCCATTTTAAACCATTCATATTCCGAATCAATATGGCCTATATCAATGGCTCGATAACCTAATTCGGATAAATTATAGGCTAACACTTTTGCCGTTGGTCCAAGCATAAGCAATATGAGACGATTTTCTGCATGCTGAATGATTGCTTTCTGAATTTGTTCAATGTAAGAATATGCATCTCTGGCAGGGCAAATAATTCGCTTAATGGAATGAGCATTATCAAATAAGTCATTTCCCACTCCAGAACGCGAAGTCACACCTTCAACAATCAATAAATCTTTATCTTGCCAAAGCTGTTTTAATTTCTCGAACCAACGAGCAGACTGGCTTTTATCTTGCCAATCGATATAAGGACGAGAGAGGAAAGTATTCCCATACTCACTCGCAGTACATACATTCTCATAATAAAGAGAATGATTGTTTAAATGAGTTCGCCAATAGCTTTTCGTTGAATCAATATAAGGTGAAAGTAAATCAAACATCGGTGGTAACAAATCAATCGATTTTCATTGCTTTCCATGCGTAAAATATTTTCTAACTCTGCCGCCAATTTTGGATCATAATCTTGGTAAACAATCCAATTCCCTTTAATCAGGATAAATTCACCATCACCAAAACGAATCACTGAGCAAGGGTTTTGCAACATAAAATCCAAGGTTTCATCTACGGATTTCACCTTTATTTGACGAGGTAAAACTTTATGATTTGCCTGAGCAATTAGAGGTAACGTTTGGATTAGAACATCAATATCACAAAAATCACCTAATCGATGAGACAACCAATAAGGTTTCTCACTCGTCAATTTATTCAGAATTTCCTTAATGAAAGCCTTACGAATCAAATACATCTGACAATACGCAAGATTGTAGTGTTCTATCCGTTGAAAAAGTGCCGAATTAATCCACCCTTCGCCCTCATAAATCTTATCATCCCAAAATTCATGTTGACGGGAACATTCTAGTAATGCAAGCTGATATTGAGAACCTGCTAGGTAACCATTCACATATTCTTGTAATGCACTAAAGTAATTTGGTGATAGCTGTAAATCTGCTTCCGCGACAATCGCAAATTCATTATCAGCAATCGTTTCATCTGCCGCTATTTTCCGCCAACATTCAATATGTGAAAGCGTATTAGCGATTTCATCTACCGTGATTTCTCGATGTAAAATCGCTTTAGCTTTTGACAAATTAAATACCGTTTCACCACCAAGCTGAGAAACTAACTCAGATGAAACAGAAACAACAGCCGTGTAATCACAACCATCTGCTTGGGCCAAGAAATGAGCAAGTTCAGTTTTCTGACTTGGCAGATAAATAACAAATCCTTTTCATAGATTCTATTCACTTGATAATAAAAAAAGCCCCATAAAGGGGCTATTTAAGATTATTGCAATACCGAAATATCCGCCACTTGTAGGAACAAGCCTTGCAACGTGTTTAAAATCGCTAAGCGGTTTTTGGCGCAATGCTGGATCTTCAGCATTTACCATTACGTTATCAAAGAAACTGTCTACTGGCGCGCGTAAGTTCGCTAATTTATCCAATACTGTCGTGTAATCACCTTGTGCAATAAGCGGTTGTACTTCAGTGCGTAATGCAAGTACCGCTTCAGCAAGGGCTTTTTCTGCAGGCTCTACGCAAGCGGTCAAATTGATCTCGCCAATTGCAGCATCCGCTTTCGCTAAGATATTGCTTACACGTTTGTTTGCTGCTGCTAACGCTTCCGCTGAATCTAAAGTACGGAAGTGTGAAACCGCACGCACGCGCGCATCAAAATCAGCAGGGCGAGTTGGACGACGTGCCAATACTGCTTGAATCACATCCACTGCAATGCCTTCATCTTGATACCATGCACGGAAACGACCGAGCATGAAGTCCACCACATCAGCAACCACGTTTTGATTCGTGAGTTTATCACCGAAAAGTGTGGCTGATTTTTTCACTAAATCTTCTAGATCAAGTGGTAAGTTTTTCTCAACGATAATACGTAATGCACCTAATGCTGCACGACGAAGTGCAAATGGGTCTGCGCTACCTTTTGGTGCTTGGCCGATGCCGAAGATCCCTGTTAAAGTGTCAAATTTATCCGCTAAAGCGACCGCACTTGCAACGAGTGATTTTGGTAATTCATCACCCGCAAAGCGTGGCATATATTGTTCGTTTAAGGCTACCGCCACTTCTTCATCTTCACCGTCATGACGAGCATAGTGCATGCCCATTACGCCTTGCGTATCGGTAAATTCAAATACCATGTTGGTCATCAAGTCACATTTTGACAGTAAACCCGCACGTTTTACTTTCGCTTCATCTGCACCGATTTGTTTTGCAATTTCGCCTGCAAGTTGCTCAATGCGGTCTGTTTTGTCTTTCAATGTACCGAGTTGTTGTTGGAACAACACAGTTTCTAAGCGTGGTAAACGATCAACCAGCTTTTGTTTTAAGTCGGTTTTGAAGAAGAATTCCGCATCGGTTAAACGTGGACGAACCACTTTTTCGTTCCCTTCAATAATCGCGGTTGGATCTTCAGGATTTATGTTCGATACGAAAATAAAGTGCGGTAATAATTTGCCGTCTTTGTCATAAATTGGGAAATATTTTTGGTCGCCTTTCATGGTGTAAACCAAGGCTTCCGCAGGCACCGCTAAGAAGCGTTCTTCAAATTTTGCCGCTAAGACATTTGGATATTCCACCAATGAGGTCACTTCTTCAAGCAGGCTTTCTTCAATGTCCGCCACGCCGCCAAGTGCGGTCGCTTTTGCTTGAGATTTTGCAAGGATTTCCGCTTTACGCTCATTGAAATCGGCTACAACAGAACCTTTTTCACGCAATAATTGTGGATATTGGTCTGCATGTTGAATTTCAAATTCTTTCTCGCCTAAGAAACGGTGACCGCGAATAGTGCGAGCACTTGCCACACCTAAAATTTCGCCTTCGATTAAATCATCACCTAATAACATAGTCACCGTGTGAACTGGACGGATAAATTGCACAGTTTTATCTGCCCAACGCATTGGTTTTGGAATTGGCAATTTCGCCAACGCATTTGCCACAATATCGTTTAACAAGTTTTTGGTCGGTTGACCTTCAATTTTTGCGCGATGAACTAACCATTCACCTTTATCAGTTGCAATGCGTTCGGCTTGCTCAACGGTAATACCACAACCACGCGCCCAGCCTTCTGCCGCTTTAGTTGGTTTACCTTCCGCATCAAAGGCTGCTGACACTGCCGGACCACGTTTTTCGATTTCTTTGCTTGGCTGTTGTGTGGCTAAGTTCAACACCTTTACCGCCAAACGACGTGGCGCCGCAAACCATTCGATTTTGTCGAATGATAAACCTGCTTGGTTTAATTCTGCTTCAACGTTATCCGCAAAAGAGGTCGCTAATGTTTTGAGAGCTTTTGGTGGCAGCTCTTCTGTGCCGATTTCTACTAGAAAGTTTTGGGTTGTCATTTTGTTTCTCTATAAAATTAATTTTTTGATAAATAAAGTTTTCTACCGCAATTTCGACAGGTATGGATCATTATTCCAGATAATAAAAAAACGATGGTTTTCTTTCTCTTATTAAATAAATTGAACTACCACCACAATCAAGACAAATAACTTTACCATTTTTTTAACTAAATCAGGGTGATTTGTCTTATAAGCTTCAAAGTCTTTTTCCTGTTATGTCGTTTTTGCCATTTTGCATATCTGTATACGCCATATCCAACAACAATTAGCACTAAAAGCTGCATAAAAAGAAGATGAATACATATTTTTCTCCGTTTTCACTTCTGTCAAATCTCCCCTAACCCCTCTTTGCTAAAGAGGGGATTGGATCTTTGCAGAGTTAAATATCTATGTTTTACTTTAACGTTTTTTAAAGCAGATAATTTAATCTATATTGAAATTAAAATGTAAATGAGCCAGTTACTATCAATTTACTCAAGAATTCCCCCTCTTTAGCAAAGAGGGGTTAGGGGAGATTTGGCAGAGGTTAATCCAACCTCATACTCAATCAGCCCGCACATTCTCTAAAAACAAATAAATCTGCTCTACTACACTTTCAATTTCACGCATGACTTCATCATTGCTAAACCGCATCACCGTAAAACCAAGTGAATTTAATTCTGCATCTCGCAATGCGTCTTTTTCCTGATAATCAGGTTCATAGTGCTGACTACCGTCCAATTCGATAATCAACTTTGCTTTTGCACAATAAAAATCAACGATATAACTTAAAAGTGGCTTTTGTCGATTAAATCGAAAACCTAATAATTGATCTCGATTGATGCGTTGCCATAGCTTTCTTTCCGCATCCGTTTGATCCACTCGCAATTTCTGCGAATTCTCTTTTAAGTATTTTTCATAGGGTTGCATGAAAGCTACTTCTTGCCGTTTTCAATCCCTTCACTCAACACCTGTTGAAAACGCTCGTAATCACAAAAGCCATTTTCATCTTTTTCACAGCCTTTGAGGGTTAATGTGGTTTGGTTTGGTGGTGTCGCTAAACTTAGTGGCGTGATGTTAATCAGCTGATCGGTGGTTTGATACACATAATCCAACTTAAATTTGAGCTTACCACTGGGTTTGTGTTTCCACACTTCAAATAGTAACTTGCCACCGATTGGGATATTTTCCAATGAATCATCTAATTCATAAGGTTCAACACCTAGTGCTGCAAGCAGAGCAACAATATTAGAATCGTGTCCAACCAATAAGTTAATTTTGTTTTCACTATTTAGCTGTTGCTGAATAAATGCCAATAACGGGTATGATGCATTTTGTGCTAACGCTTCGTTATGTTTTTAAATAACGTGCGGTAATATTCGTTTTTAATTTCGTTAATTGCACGCCATTTTTCTTGGCTATCCACACGACCGTTTGCAATTTCTGAATCAGGCTTACCCACATAATGCGCAAGCAATAATGCACTGACAATTTTTCTTTCCGGTGCTGATAGAGCCAGTAATCTTGACCGACTTGCCGTCTTTAATACTGTATTCACCGACTTTTCCACCTAAATCACACTCGCCTTTTTGCAAGCAGTTTGGTGAGTTTTTGTAATCGATGATTTCACTCAATAGCGCATAATTTGGCGCTAATTTTTGCTGTAAAGCGGTTAAATCAACGTTATTTTTTGCAGATTCAATCAAGGCTTTGCTTGGATTATGCGCTTGCGTTTTAAAAATCGGATCTTTTTCTGAACCAATTTTACCGTGATGTTGCAGTTGAACATTACAGCCCGCAAATGCACCAGAAACAATCGCTTGCCCTGTTGCAATGGTGCGTTGCACACCATTTGCATAAGCGAAAAAAATGCCTTCGCCCGATGCACAACGTTCTGTTGTTAGTAACCCCTTTATCTGCAAGCCATTGACCTAAATACTGTCCGAAATAGGTTTCTAGCACCGTCCCTTTTGCAGTGAGATAGCCAGATGGTACATTCCATTTTGCCCATTCATAAGGGGAATATTTCGCCATTTCTTGCGGATCTTTTTCCACTGGTGAACGCAATCCGTGTCGGCTGAAAAATCAATACTTTCTCTAATTCATAATCAGAACTTGAGGAAGTTTGACCATTTTCTGTTGCAAACACACTACTTGCTAAAGCTGAGCCAAGCAAAAGTGCGGTAAATTTTAGGGTTATTTTTTTCATATTCGAGACTTAATCATTTAATGTTGAAATTGAGCTATAAAAATTCAAGGCATATTTGGTGCCGTAAACTAACACCATAAATACTGCAACAATATTGACTACCGCAAAAAAGATTAGTTGTTTACTGTTGCTCTCCACCCAGAGCATTTTAAATAATGCGAGCGTACCAATATTTTCATCAAGTTCGCTCTCTCCGCTTAGTGTTCTTAAGGTTTTCAGCATCTTACGTACAAAAGCGACAGTATTTATTGCCATGACGCTGAGTGCAATAAATCCTGAAGCCAAACTTAAACAGCACTAGCACATTACTCCACGCCCAATGTGTCCAATTCAGCTCAGAATACATAAATAACGCGAGTGATAAAAACAACACAGCGGGTGTTAAATTTCGCAAAAACATTAAATAGTCATCACCAATTCTAAATAAAAATTGCAAAAAACTGACTTTCTTCATTACTTACGAATTTTCCAACTTTTCTTGGTTTTCATTAAACGCACTTTGCCGTCTTTGGACACATAGCCGCCTTTGACTGCCTCTAAAATCGTGTTTTCAGGCAAATCAGAAGCAAACACTTCAACCTGTTGCTTATCTTCTGAAAGAATGCCGTACACCTCTTCTGAAAGAATGCCGTACACCGTTTGAGTTTTATTGGCAGGATCATCTAACTTAATATCCGCCACATCAAACACTTGCACGCAAGCTTTTTTCAAATAAGAGTAAGACTCTCCTAAATTTTGAAAGCAACCGTGAGCATCTGATTTCCCTTTGTCCAGACACAACATTTCACCTTGAGATTGTGCATGACTACAAGCGGTCAAAATCATCGCTGAAGTTGCAAAGGCTAAGGTTTTTTTCATCACTTTAAAAAATCTCTTTTAATTTGGATTCATCTAAAATAACACGATCATCATCTAACAATAACGCTGGAAAGCCCGCATAGCCTTGCGCTTTGGCATCATCAAATGCGGCGTGACGATCGCGTAAGCGTAACCATTGTTTCAAGTTTGGAATGGAAGATAATACTTCCACTGCCTCATAATCCACACCCAAGCGTTTTAACTCTGCCACAAATGGCGCTGTATCGGGGCAATCTGCCGCATAATAAAGAATGGGTTTCATTATTCACCTTCTTGTTCGGCTGCCGCAGTTGGGTTCAATTTCGGTTCGCCAATTTTAGTTAAGCGGTTACGATCGCGATGTTCAAATGGAGCATCATAATTCGGGATAATTAGGATGGTGGTTTGATCGTATGACCAAGTGCCATCATCATGGAATTTCACCGTCATTTCAAAACTTTCCGTGGTAAATGAACGCTCTAAGAATGGATTCGAAATGATACCGTTTGTTAGTGAACCGCGTACTGCTTTTACAGTAAACTCTTTCGCATCAGCCGGTGCATTACCGACAGCAATAAACGTTTGGCCGCGTGGAATGCTACCTGTTAATAAAATATTGCCTGTTTCAGGTTCCCATAACCAATAACCCACTTGGTCGTGGAAGGTTTCCACTTCGCCTGGCTCAACAATATGGGTGTGATAACGTAATCCATAATAGAGTTGCGGACCATTGGTTTGACCATCCGTTGGATGAGCTTCGTAACGTTCGATATAAGGATCTTTTTCTGGCCCTTCTGCTTTCGGGTTGATATCCACACCACGCTTACCTTCCCAAACACCCGCTAATCTAGCTAATGGGCCTAAATTCGCGAGTGTATTAGGATCAGTTTCTGCTTCCGTGTAGATATCATCTGGGTATTGAAAATCTTTCATTATTTTCTCCTTATATCGTTGGGTTAATGCTTAAAGTGCGGTCGTTTTTCGCCTTATTTTTTACAACCTGGGAAACCTAAGGCTTCACGGCTCGCATAGTACGCTTCTGCCACGCCTTTGGTTAACGCACGAATGCGTAAAATATAACGTTGACGCTCTGTGACCGAAATCGCCTTACGTGCATCTAACAAGTTGAAGCTGTGTGCCGCTTTTAAAATGCGCTCGTAAGCCGGTAATGGTAACGGACGCTCTAATTCTAATAAGCTTTTCGCTTCTTTTTCGTATTGATCAAAGCAGTAGAATAAGAAATCAGTATCGGCGTATTCAAAGTTGTAAGTTGATTGCTCCACTTCGTTTTGATGGAACACATCACCGTAAGTGGTTTTGCCAAGCGGGCCGTCAGACCAAACTAAGTCATACACAGAATCTACGCCTTGAATGTACATCGCTAAACGCTCTAAACCATAGGTCACTTCACCTGTTACCGGTTTACATTCTAAGCCACCCACTTGTTGGAAATAGGTAAACTGGGTGACTTCCATACCGTTTAACCACACTTCCCAGCCTAACCCCCAAGCCCCTAAGGTTGGGTTTTCCCAGTTATCTTCCACGAAACGAATGTCGTTTTGTGTTGGATCGAAACCGAGCATTTCAAGGGAACCTAAATAGAGTTCTTGAATGTTATCTGGAGATGGTTTAATCACCACTTGGAATTGATAGTAATGTTGTAAACGGTTCGGGTTTTCGCCATAACGACCATCGGTCGGACGACGTGAAGGTTGCACATAAGCAAATGCCATTGGTTCTGGGCCCAATGCACGTAATGCAGTCATTGGGTGAGAAGTCCCTGCGCCCACTTCCATATCAAAAGGTTGAACAACGGTACAACCTTGATTTGCCCAATATTCTTGCAAGGCTAAAATCATGCCTTGGAATGTTTTTACGTTGAATTTTGTACTCATAATTTTTTTAATAACAATGTGATGAAAAATACAGGCATTATACTTGAAACTATAGGGCGGATAAAGGCGAAAAAGTGCGGTCAGAAAAATCCTTAAATTTTTTATTTCTCTTAAATTTCATTCATTTTCATGATGAGTTATTTTCATCATGATAGGTTTGCTTGCCAAGCCTCAAATGTGTAAACTGCTGGCGCTTTTATACAGACTTTTATCCTAGGGATTTTAAAATGAAAAAAAATGTGATTACTTCAGCGATTTTATTAGCAATTCCAGCATTAGCGGCGGCTGAAGACGTGGCAAAATTAGATGTGATTAACGTCTATTCTGCATCAGCTACCCCAACTAGCCTTCATCAAACCGCCTCATCTGTTACTGTTTTAACTAAAAAAGATTTTGCACAACGCGGTGCAACTTATGTCAGCGACGTATTGAAAACTGTACCAAGTTTAGCCGTAAGCGCATCAGGCGGTCGTGGTACCTTAACCAATGTATTCTTACGTGGTGCAGATGCAAACCACACTGCAGTGATTATTGATGGCATGAAAGTGAACCCTGTTTCTGGTTATGGCTTTGATTTTGGAGGATTAGCATTAAGCAATATCGACCGCATCGAAGTATTACGCGGCGAGCAATCCGCTCTTTGGGGAAGTGATGCGATGGGTGGTGTGATTTATATCACCACGAAGAAAGGCTTAGAAAAAGGTAAAACCTTCAACGTTGATTACGATTTTGGCACAGGCTCTAATCGTACAATAGATGGTTCATTAACCCTTTCAGGCTCAAATAACAGTTTCTATTACGCTTTACACGGTGATAGCCACCACACCAAAGGCATTTCGGCACTCAGCAAAAACCGCTTTAACTACACCGCGCAAGATGGTACACCTGTAAATACCGGTGGTTCAAGCGAACGCGATAAATTCCACCGTGATAATGCTTCTCTTCGTTTTGGCTATGACGATAACCAAAAAGGTTTGATTTCTTAACCTCTCACAGCAGCCAAACTGCTAACTTTGATAACAGTGCAACGGATGAAAAAGGCCACTACACTCGCACACGTGATACCTTATTCAAATTAAGCGGTTTCTTAGGTAATGATGATCAATTGCTTAAACATAAGGTTGGTGTAAGCCATCTCAAAACTGACAGCAATACCGTTGGCTATACATCAGCTTACGATGCGAAAAAACTCAACGCAAACTATCAATTAGATGTCAATTTCGATCGTGAAGGCACTCTCACGCAAGGTTTAAGCTTCTTAACTGACTATCAAAAAACAGATTTTAACTCGTCTTACTTCAACAATGCAGGCAATAAAAAGCTCGTTGAGAAAAGCTTAGCGGCTGAATATCGCTTATTACACGATGCAGATCATAGTTTAAATATCAGTGGTCGTTACACTGACAGCTCTGAATACGAAAATTCATGGACGGGCCGTATCGCAGGCGCTTACCGTTTACACAATAACGTGAAAGCACACGCAAGTTTAGGTTCGGCGATTCAAAACCCGACGATCACTGAATACTACGGTTACAACGCGCGCTATATCGGCAACCCTAATTTACAACCAGAGAAAAGTTTAGGTGGCGATGTTGGTTTCTTATTTGAAACCAATGATGGTCGTCACAGCTTTGATGTGACTTATTTCGCTCGCAACGTGAAAAACGCGATTAGCAGCGAAGTAATCAACTTTACCACTTATGCAAGCCGTGCAGTAAACCTTGAAGGTAAAAGCAAAGTGAAAGGTGTTGAAGTGGCTTACAACGGTAAAATCACCGATGCATTAACTGCTTATGCTAACTACACCTACACGCAAACCCGAGATAGCAAAGGCGCTGAATTGGCACGTCGTCCAAAACATTTGGCGAACGCGGGCTTAGCATACCAAATCACTGAAAAATTAGGTGCGGATGTAAATGTATCTTACACAGGCAAACGCATGGATACCTACTATTCACCGACCTACAGCACGCATAAAGTGAAATTGCCATCTTACACCTTGGCAAACTTAGGCGTGAACTATAAAGTGGCGGATAGTTTGACGATTTATGCAAATCTTAACAACGTATTCAATAAAAAATATGAAAACGTACTTGGCTATGGTCAAGAAGGACGTAATGTTTACGTTGGGTTAAAAGGATCGTTCTAATTATTACCTACTCACAAGGGCGTGCTTAGCACGCCTTTTTACATTCTTGATGGCGTAGCGTATCATTATCTATATGCAAAAAACTCGCTTAATTTTAACCGCACTTTTCCTTCCGTTTACCTCTCTGGCTTCGGAACAATTTGTCTCGCTTACGCTTTGCAGTGACCGACTACTTATCGAACTGGCTGAGCCTTCGCAAATTGCTGCTCAATCGCCTTATTCGAAAAAACCGTTGATGATGTTAGACAAAATCAATACCGACAAGCCTGTGTTGGAACCGCAATTAACGGAATTATTGCCCTATTTGGATAAAACTATTCTGATTAACGAAACTTTTTATCCGCAATTAGTGGCTGAACTGAAAAAACTCGGTGTGAAGATTATCCCGATAAACGACAGCCCACAAACGCCAGATGAATTATTTGCGCTGATTCTAGAATTAGGCAAACAACTGGGGAATGAGCAAAAGGCGACTGATTTAGTAACAAAACTCAAATCGCAAAACTTTCACTTAAATCGACCGCTTACCGACACACTAATTTTGTCGGAAACAGGAGTGGTAGAGAGCTACTATCCGCAATATCCCGTGCTGTTAAATTTACTCGGATTAACACCGTTAAAAACACCACTTACCGCACAAAATTTCTCGTTAGAAAAAGTGATTTTAAGTCAACCGAATGTGCTCATTTCACTGACTGACAAACAAGGTTACAATGCACAGGCTGAATTACTGCACCACCCTATGTTGCAAGATTTTTTCAAAAACCAACCGCTTGTCAGCATCCCGATGAAATATACCTATTGTTTCGATCATGGCGTGTGGCAAGGGGCGGAGAAGATTTATCAACAGTTAAAATAATGTAGCTGACAAATCTCCCCTAACCCCTCTTTGCTAAAGAGGGGAATTTCATTATTAAATTAACCCTAGATGACATATTTATATGTCTTTATGTATAAATGATTAGAATAAACATCAGAATTATAAATCCCGACACTATAATCCCCCTCTTTAGCAAAGAGGGGTTAGGGGAGATTTGACAAAATCAAATTAACAAATGATATTTGGATTACATAGGAAATTGATCATTGACCAAAACACTAAAATTAAATACCGCACTTTTCTTCGCATTGCTGTTGATTAGCGGATTTGCAGTTTATCATCAGCTCGGCGACTTTGCCCATCTCAAAAATGCGGATGGCGTACTCACCGATATGCGTTCAATGGTGCTGTGGGATATTCGTTTTTCCACGCATTGGTTTAGCTTTATTGACGGGTGCCAGCCTAGCGATTGCCGGCAATGCGATGCAAGGTATTTTTCAAAATCCATTAGCCAGTCCAGGCTTACTTGGCAGTAGCGCTGGCGCAACGGCTGCTAGCGTATTTATCCTTTATTATTTTGCCGTGCCATTTTCACTGCTTTTAGCGGGTGGCGTCATTGGTGCACTTTTAAGCTTTTTAATCGTGTATTTGATCGCCAAAAACTACGGATCCACGATGATGATCCTAAGCGGCTTAGCGGTCAATATGTTGCTTGGTTCTGCAATTGCATTACTGCTTTCCAACGCAGAAAGCCCGTGGGCATTAGCCGAACTTTATCGTTGGCTACAAGGCTCGTTGATGTGGGCGGAATTAGATACCCTGCTTATTTCACTCCCGATTGTTCTGGCAGGGGTTTTCTGCTTATACCACACTCGCCGATACTTAGATTTACTCACCTTTGGTGAAGAAACAGCGAGCACAATGGGCGTAGATCCCAAACGTAGCTTTTTCATCAGCACCTTGGGTGTGGCTTTATTAGTGGGGGCAACCATTCCACAAACCGGCACCATCGGTTTTATCGGCTTAATCGCGCCACACTTTGCCCGTATCTTACTGAAAGCTCGACCATCACAGCTTTACCTTACGAGTGCGTTAATTGGGGCATTATTGCTGTTACTGGCCGATTTGGCGATTTTATACATCCCGCTGTTCTCACATATTTACATCGGCACGTTAACTGCGCTTATCGGTGCCCCTTGCTTGATTTGGATGTTATTAACGCAACAGAGAAAAATCTATGATTAGAATTGAAAAACTCACCCAATCCTATTGCTTAAATGACATCAACTGTACGCTTCCATCAGGTAAATTGATTGGCATTATGGGCGCCAATGGTGCGGGAAAATCTACCTTATTGAAAACCATTGCGGGTATTTTACCCCTCAAACAAGGAGAGGTTTGGTTCGATAACCAGCCATTAAGCAACATGAATGCGACTGAAAAAAGCCAACACATTGCTTACCTTGCACAAAATACGCAAATTCATTGGGATTTATCCGTTTATGATGTGATTGCGTTAGGCTTGGCAGCTCCGTTACCAAAAGAAAAAGAGCGGTCAAAAATTCACGCGTTTTCAGAAAAATTTGCGGTAACTCATTTGCTAGACAAACCTTTCCAACAACTTTCTGGAGGCGAAAAAGCGCGTGTGCAACTCGCCCGCTGCTGCATTAAAGAATCTCCTGTTTTATTGGTCGATGAGCCGATTGCGCCACTCGACCCTTATTATCAAATTGATATGATGGAACAGCTTCAATCACTCACACCGCAACATACGTGTGTTGTTGCCATTCATCACCTTTCATTGGCTTATCAATTTTGTGATGAAATTGTTCTATTAGATAAAGGAAAATTGTTAGCTGTAGGTGAAACGCAAGCCGTGTTAAATGCGGAGAATTTAGCGAAAGCCTTTCACATTCGGGCTGAAATTGATCCAATAAAAAAGACTATCTCAAAAATTGAAAAGCAATAAAAATAAAAGCACTTAGCGATTCACTAAGTGCTTTTCTATAGAATGAATTATGGTTGGATTTCTGAATCTACGAAGAAATAAGCAATTTCTCGTTTTGCGCTTTCAACACTATCAGAACCATGGACAGAGTTTTCACGCTGACTTAACGCGAAGTCTTTGCGGATAGTGCCTTCTGCTGCCTCAGCGGGATTCGTTGCACCAATCAAAGTGCGGTAATCTTTTACGGCATTTTCTTTTTCCAACACAGAAACCACCATCGGACCAGAGAGCATATACTCCACCAACGGTTCAAAAAACGGTTTACCTTGGTGTTCCGCATAGAAACCTTCCGCTTGTTCTTTAGTTAATTGCACCATTTTAAGCGCAACGACACGAAATCCCTGTGCTTCAAAACGCCCTAAAATAGCACCAATTAAATGACGCTTTACTGCATCGGGTTTGATAATTGAAAAAGTACGTTCTGTCATAAAATCCTACTTAACTTGCTTTCGTTACTAATAAATTTGCTAATGTTTTCACACCAATTCCGGTTGCGCCAACCGCCCATAAATCACTACCTGATTTACGATAAGTAGCTGAACAATCAATATGCAACCAACCTTGTTGATAGTTTTTCACAAAATACGATAAAAATGCCGTTGCTGTACTTGCGCCCGCGACAACCGGCGCTGTGCCTGTATTTGCAATATCCGCAAAAGAAGAAGTGATTTGGCTACGATGGAATTCTTCAAAAGGCAAACGCCAGAACGGTTCATTTTCTTCTTTGGCAGCTTGGAATAAGCTATTTACCAACGCATCATCCATAGAAAGCACGCTGTGGTAATCATTACCGACTGCCACTTTCGCTGCACCGGTTAAGGTTGCACAATCGACAATAAATTGTGGATTTTGACTATCGGCTTCAATTAAGCCATCCGCCAATACTAAACGGCCTTCCGCATCAGTATTTAAAATCTCAGCGGTTACACCATTTTTATACGTGATGATATCACCCAATTTAAACGCATTACCGCTCACCAAGTTTTCCGCACAGCATAGATAGAGTTTTACACGTTGATTTAGACCGTGCGCAATGGCAAATCCTAACGCACCTGTTAATAATGCAGCGCCGCCCATATCAGTACGCATCGTGCTCATGCCATCACTTGGTTTGATGCTATAACCACCACTATCAAAAGTAATTCCTTTACCGACCAAGCACGCTAATACAGGCGCATTTGGATCATTAGTCGGGTTAAAATCTAATTGCAACATAGCTGGCGGATTAATAGAACCACGACCCACAGTAAAGATCCCGTGGTAACCTTGCTCTTTTAACGCTTCACCAGAAATAATTTGAAAACTGACCGCACTTTTATCGGCATAATTTTCAGCCTGTTTAGAAATAAACTCAGCTGCGCGTTCTGCTAATTTAACCGGAGTAAGGGTTTGTGCTGGTTCATTAATAATTTCACGCACAAAATCACCACATTCAATACGGGCTAATAATTCATCTTGTGGCTCATCATCTAAATGAGGAAATTCAATCGAATAATCTTGCTTCGCCGAGTAAAAACCTTGATAAAATGCCCAGCAATTTTCTAACTCCCACGCATCCCCCACAAGTTCAACATCTTTAATACCTTGTCCACGTAACTTACGTGCTGCTTTTTGGACTAAAACAAGGTTCGATTTTTCATCATCTTTAAGATGAATAATGGCTTGATCTTGATTAAAACTTAAAATGGCATTTTTGCCCCAACTCTCCGAAGCGGGAGCCATTGATAATGTAATTTGCATGTAGTTCTTCTCCTTTATTTATCTATTATTCTCTAGGTACCATTTTACCGTCTGACAAAGTCCTTGTTCAAAGGTTATTTGTGGTTGCCAACCTAATTCTGCATGAATTTTAGAACAATCCAATGAATATCGCACATCGTGACCAGGCCGGTCTTTTACAAAAGTAATTAAATCTTCGTAATACTTAATGTGATTAGGCTTATTTGGCGCAAGTTCTTCGAGTAATTGGCAAATTGTTTTAACCACTTCAAGGTTTGTTTTTTCACAATTTCCACCGATATTATAGTTTTCCCCGACTCGACCTTTTGTTAAAGCTAAATATAAGGCTTGGACATGATCTTCCACAAATAACCAATCACGAATCTGTTGCCCATCACCATAAATTGGCAAAGGCTTTCCCATTACAGCATTTGAAATCATTAAGGGGATAAGCTTTTCAGCATGCTGATAAGCCCCATAGTTATTGGAACTGTTTGTGATAATCACCGGCAAATCATAAGTACGATGCCAAGCGTACACCAAATGGTCACTCGCTGCTTTTGAGGCGGAATAAGGACTACTCGGATGATAAGGAGAATGTTCAGTAAAGGCTGGCGCAGAAAGGGATAAATCCCCATACACTTCATCTGTAGAAATATGGTGGAATCGAAAGGCAGATTTTTTAACCTCGTCTAAGGTATGCCAATAATTCTTAGCAACTTCTAACAACGTATAAGTACCAACAATATTGGTTTGAATAAAATCAGCCGCTCCCGAAATAGAACGATCGACATGACTTTCTGCCGCCAAATGCATCACTGCATCAGGCTGATATTTCTCGAAAACGCTTTCTATCGCCTTAAGATCACAAATATCAATTTGCTCAAAAACATACCGAGGATTATTTTCTACCTCTTTCAAAGCTGATTGATTTGCAGCATAGGTCAGCTTATCGATATTGATAACGAAATCTTGAGTATGATTAATGATATATCGAATG
>BNJS01001237.1_pt1 | contig 138936 bp, 153 predicted proteins | sample 8540461 | NCBI WGS metagenome assembly BNJS01 (sample SAMD00202454, study PRJDB9452) | human saliva metagenome | isolation source: human saliva | place: Japan
GCCGTAAAGTTTGCGGTGGTGTCCGTTCGAACGGCTTGTTTGCAGTTGATTTTGTTGGCGTATTCCGCTGGGCGTCAATGTGGAAAATTGGAGAGACAGCACAGCGCCGGATGGTCAGCCGATCCGGTAGGCAAAAGGGTAAAGTAATTTTCTCCCTCCTCGTTCCAGTTTTGTCCTCCGCCTTGCGCATAGTCATTAGGGTGGCGGTGGCGGGCTTCAGCCAAGACAGCGCAGGTTGTCATCCGTCGACGTAGGTCTGCAGCCTGGAACGCATGGTCGCATGACCTTGTCGGCGAAGACAGCGCTCTCAGGAATTATGCCCGGTACACGCGGATGAGGTTTAATCAGTAATGCAGAAACTACTCAAGCCGGCGCGGCCAACATCAGCCAGCAGGTCTGGGCGGCCCCGGAGGCTGGCGATGGGTGAGTGAAACGAGATGGTGCATAAGTCAGGAAAATCAGGGAGATAATATAATGCAGGGCGCACGCGGCAAGAACTCAACAGTTCAGGGCAAAGTCGCTTCCGCTGCCACTTACACGCACAGACTACACGCCACAGCAGCCGCTGCGGCGAAAATATACAGCCCGGCAATCCGAGACGCGCCACGCACGGGCGGCGCGTTCACGCCTCGGTCAGCCTGATCGCCACTCAGCGGGGTAGAGATTGTTGGCGCGCAGGCCGGATGACCAAACCAGCGGGAAGTCCCTCGAAGGTGGCAGAGTACGCCATGAGGCACGTCTGGCAGGCAGCACCATGGCTTCGCGGCGCAAAAAGCGACGCGCTTCTGCCGCAAAGCCTCACAGTGGAAGGCCTCCAGGGCAGAGTGCAGTTGAAGCGCCAAGGCCAGTGTGCAGGGATAAGAGCTTCTGCCCTTTGCGTTCAGCCAGGTGACGCCCAAGGAGCCAGGCGCGCCACGCCGGCCAGCCGTTCAGCAAAATCAGCATGGGCACTCCGGCACGGCATTCCGTGACCATCGGGCGGCAAGCGGAGGGCGAACGGCACCGACTCGCGCAGCCGTCGTGAACTCGCGGGCGGGGCTTCCAGTCTTAGCAGCTTTGCAGCGCTTGTCGCCAGTCGGCGCAGCGCGTCTTGGGTGCTACGCCCGAATTAGCATCACCTTCACCCGAGAATCTTGCGCAGCAGGGCGAGAAAGAAGGCCTTCGCCCGGTGCAGTGGGGAAGAAATGGTGACAGGGTCAAACGTTGGTATGCCGCTATAAACTGCAGTGGACGGATCAGTCTCGGCAAAAAACCTGCGCTCTTCAATTCTCCTGGTTTGGTGCTTTGAACGAGGCCCCGGACTGAGCACCCGGCCACACATCGCGGAATTTCAGCACTGCCACTCGGCACAATGCGCCCACGGCGGGCGACTTCCTCCGGCGCGCCCTGCAGATCTTTGCAGGCTGTGCCTCGCCCAGGCGAAGAGACGTCAGTGTGATGAGGTCAAGAACATTCGGACGGGCCACCGAAATCCGCAGGATGGGCGTTGGCCACGGCAATTATTGGGGTGTCCCCATAATGGGAGTTTCGGCGAGGTGTTGTTGGCGCGCTTGCTTTCACGGTTCGTTGGCCACGAGCGGCGGTGCGTCGTCGGGCAGGAGCGTGCGCCAGAGCGTGCTTTTCACGCGGGGCGGCGCAGGATCGAGGGCGTTGGGGGCCGCCGTCGGGAAATGCCGCGTGGCCGCCGCCACGGAACATCGACATGACTTCACCATAATAAAGGCGGCATACAACGCGGATCGAGGGGGCGGTAGGTCGCGCCGAAAGGTGGCTGTGCCCTTTACCCACGACACGGTGGCGACAGGGGGCGTCGTCGGCACGAAGAACGCTCATCGGCAGCCTTGGCGGGTTGCGGCGCACTCACGGGGGTATCGCGCCGGTGGGGGCGCGAAACGCTCGCCTCAGCGGGACCGGGGAGGCAGCGCAATCAAGTGTTCAGCTGGGAGCATCATGTGAGGGGTTCAGCGGCGAATTTCCATCTGTTGAGGAGATAGTGCAGACCGCCATGCGCAGGTGTCATCAATGACGAGGATGTAACGAATGTCGAATTGATGCAACGCTGCAACACGGATTGTGGCGGAGTCGGACGAAGGCTTTCCAATGCCCGTCGAAGGCCAAACCGATGAGTTCGCCGCGCACATTGGGGACACTACGAATTGCCGATGATGTCGGTGTTAGTGAGAGCAGGTGGGCAACTCATGAAATGGCGTCAGCATGGGGCCGTAGTTCTTGGCGAGATGGTGCTGACGGGTTTTCGTCGACCACATAGTCAGGATCAGCGGGTTTTCCGGCTTCTCAAACGCCTGCCTTTCAGAGCAGTTGCGCCAGCGCCATGCTTGCGCAGCATCGCGGGGCGGAATAGCCGCGCACGCTGCCGTAAGTCGCTGCGCAAAGGAGGTGGAGATTGGCGTCGGGCGCCTTCGTCCATCACGTACATTTCGCAGGCCGCGCACGCCGTTTGGTTGAGTTCGCGCACGCCATGGCAGTCGAGCGCAGGGCGATACACCTCATTGATCAAGCGGTCAGACCGCAGCCAGTGGCACAGTGGCGGGATCTTCGGAAGGCCTCGAAATAGTCGGTGGCCATGTACATGTTAATTTTGGCCGTGTCGCATGACCGTCTGCGCATGGGCGAGTCAGAATAGGCATTCATGTCATCGCGCGCGCACGAGAATCAGGCTGCGCTTTGGGCGGTGGTGCTTGTGGCCCAATGGGGGCGGGGTTTGCGCGGGTCGTGGTCAGAATCAGTGGTCAATTGCCACGCGATGCGCAGAGGGTCGCTGGAAATTCGCAATGGGCTTTTCTCCTCCAGCGCGAAAGCCTTGATTTGCTTTTACCTCAGTCAGTCGCACCGCAGTTGGCTTACACGCAGGCGAAGCGAAGGAAGATGAAGCCCGGAGGGCGGCAGGTATTAGGATAAAATCTTGTGCGCCGTGGGTGAGCGGAGGTTGTAGTCGTGGAGCGTGTCGCGCACGGGCAGCCACGGGCAGATCGATACGCTCGATGATGTTGCGGTATTCGGGACGGCCGCTGCAGGCGCTGGAATTCGGGAAGCTAACCCGCGCGCCTTGATGTCGAACAGAGCAGGTGGAAGCGACGCTGGCGTTCATGCCGCCGAAGTTTTCACCATGTGCCGGAAGCTTCATGCTCGCCCGGCGGGCGCAGGCCGAGAGCTGACTGTCGCATCCGCGGGCGACTTCGCCAAACGGGTTCGGCTTCACCCGGCGAGATTGATGAATAGGCCCAGTGCTCTCGCAGCGCAGGCGCACCTGCGAGGCGGTGAGGAGCAACTGGTGCGACGGAAGCCCGCTGATCATGGTGTAATCGCCTGTTCGACGCCGCGAAGGCTGATGAGCGAAACCCGCACGCGGCGCAAAGGCACGTTCGGTTGGCGCAACGTGCGGACGACTGCTTAGGCATCAGCGTAAGATGCGGAAGACAACGAAATCGGCATTGTAGCGCAGCAAACCAGTTGTCTTGGTTAAACCCGGTGGGCGATCTGCTGGAGCGGATTCAGCCACGAATGAACGTCATCATGGCGCTGTTCGAAGAGAACGTAGTAGCGATTGCCGCCGAAGGGGACAATGCGCCCGCTCACGCGGGCGTCTGGCGAGGAGCTGATTTGACTTTCGGCCAAACGGCGAGCACGCCAGCCGATTAACGTCGCTGATCGCGGCTTTCTTTTGACGAGGGCTTCGGCGGGCGGTGACATCGTCGATGCCGCACCACAAGAGGTGAAGGTGAGCCGAAAGGGCACGGGCGCTCCCTCGGCGCGGCTCTTGGCGAAGAAACCGCTGGATAGATTGTGCTTGGGGTCGCTCATAAAGCCTCCACAAGGAGCCGCAGTGGACGGTGGTGAGATGGGTCCGTCGCGGCGGCGGCTGCCGATTACATCCGCCGCCAGAGCAGCCGACGACATCGCGCGGAGGGCATTCTCTCACTGTAGAGGGCTTCGAGCGGCTGAAGCGGCTTGCAGAGCAGACGTCGAGGTGAGTGCTGCTCTTGCGCAGGCAACCACATGCCTCGTCGGCACGGGCGGCGTAGGCGAAGGCGAGGAGGGCAAACAGATCTACGCATGGGAGAGAAAGAAGTGCTGGGGCAGGAGTAAGAAAAAAGTGGGGACTTTGGGTAAAAGTCAAGACTTTCTGCGAAAAGTGAGGCGTTATTTTCCGATGAACGATTGAGCGGCGCGAAATCAGTGAATGGGCGGCCATCGTGGCGCCGAATCCATACTCGCGGAGGCATCTTGGTGCAGCGGGGATAGTGGCGTTTGGGTCCTTCAGTAGCCGCTGCTGCGCACTTCCTGCACCGTGGATGAAGACGATGCGACACCGGGTTCTTTTGGCGGCATACTGCTGCGGGGTTTGGTGAAAACGCGCAGTTGGCAGGTGAGAATGTCGGTCGAGGGTGGGGCCGGCCGTGGAGTCGAGGACAGCGGTGGCGTGCCGTCGAGCTTCGACAGTGGCGCGGTGTTGCGATCAGGCGTTGCGGCGCGGGCACGGCAGCGCGGTGGCATGGCCTACTTGGTCATCTTCCGGGCGGGACTGGTCGCGACGCGAGTCGATTCCAGGCGTGACTGCTGCGATGCGCTCAGCGCAACAGATGCCGGACTTGGCGGGGCAGTCGTTCTCGACAAACGGCGCACGAGGGCGGGTTCGTCGAAGAAGTGCGGATCGCCAGGGTTAATAAGACTTATGGGGAACTTGGTGCCGTCGGCGGAGGTGACATTGAGGGTTTGAAGCGCGAAGAACATCTTCCTTAAGCGATAAGGTTGGAAGGTGGGCGCTCGAGGTCAGGGAGATCACTTACGTGGGTGGGTTGCTTGAGAAGACCTTTTGGTTCTGGGCTCGAGCAGGGGCCTTGCCGCCACAGCCGATAGTCGGTGCCGTGCTGCGTGAGGACGAGGTGGCGGACAGAGAGGTTGGAGTCGTTGACGAAATGGGCTTCGAACTCAGGTGAGCACTGGGTTTTCCAGATTGTCAGCGGGGACAGAGGCAGGTGGAAGATTAGGCTGATCAGCGCCTTTGCGCTCCAGGGGACAGGCGCGGAGGTGATTTCGCGGTCGGCGGGATCGGTGTCTTCACGGCGAAATATCGGTTTCGTCGACTTCGTCGCCTTCATCTTCCCATCGTGTGCGGCGAGGGCGGCTTTGACAGCATAATTATGGGTTTCCTTGACGCCGACTTTTGCGCGACTTTTGCCGCTCAGCGGCGTCATAGGGGTTAATTCTTGCTCTTTACGACGGGGCGGGTTGCGCTCGAGTTGCCAGCCATCAGTGTCGAGCGACGACGATCTCGTGACGGAGGTGGGGACTTCAAAACCGTCTTCGTCGGTGACGAGGACGGTCTTTGCTGCTTAATCCGGTGATCGGCCGCCGCCGACCGCGTTGAAAACGAACTTTGTCTCGATGTTCATAAAGAACAAAGGGATGTTTTGAGACGGTACAAAAAATCCGTGTGACACACGTCGCACGGGAACAAAAAATCCCGTCGCCACATGGGCGGGAATTCAGCCAAAATCGATCCGAAGATCGTTCTCTGTCGCTATTATTCAGCGATGCGGATCCACGACGCGGTTCTGATCGTTGACGGCGAAGGAAGGCTGAACGGTGTCTGCCAAGCGTCCTTGATGGTCTGCAGTTAGCAGCGATGTTGCGCTTAAACAGGCTCAGCGAAGACAGCGTTTGCACGTTGCTTGGAGACGACTTATTGATGCGGCGTTACGGTACAGTCGACGCAACGATTGATAAAACCTTGACGCTGGGGTTCTGCTGAGGTGGTTCACTACTTCGTTCACCTTCACGATTTCGCTGGGGCGTACCTTTGCGGAATTAGTGAGGAAAGAATACGTTGCAGTGAGTTCTGCTGGAACCTGAACGGGAGCCAGGAGCAGGAGCAGGTGCAGGGGCAGGGGCGGGTTCAGCCATTGCTTCTTCTTCAGCCACCTCTTCTACTACAGGGCCACCACGTTGCAGGGCGCCACCCAGCAGGCTCGTCGCATCAGCGATGCAGCCGGACGGAACTTCAAGCCAGCAGCAAACGTAAGGTAATCAGGTTATTACCATCGCTGAGTGTTGAACTTATCGGTAGTGGTGTGGCGGGACCTTCGAGGTTGAACGATACGCATAGCAGGGCGGAAATCAGAGCTGGAGACCACCGCGGCCGCTAACGGCGTTGGGCTTGTTGTTCTCCCGGATCGGCGTCATTTCGTTGGGGTGAACGTGGGTGTACTTGCTTGTTCATTGATGTGAGCCTCGTCCTTCTTGGAGGCACAGCGGATACTTCAACCCACACCAGGGATGCCATACACGGTGAAGGCAATTTAGAGGTTGTAGTGGCTGAGAGATGGTGATGAGGTCGAGCATGGCGTCGAGCCGGGTTGACCGTAGTTCCACTTGTAGTAGTCGACCGATCGTGTTTGTAGTCCCAGCCGTTTCTTAGCTTCCAGCCGCTTGCGTGGGCGCAAACCTACTACAGAACCGCGAGCAGGCCGCTACCGAGAAAGCGGCGGCGGGAGAGATCGTCTTCGACCACTCCGGTGTTCGCCATAGGTAGTAGCTGCGCCACCCTGAGACCAATCGTCCAGTAGGGAGGCTACAGGCATGCCAGCGGGCTCTGTGCATTGGCACGAGGCCTGCCAGGCAGCAATAAAAGTTCTGAATTTCCTCTTTCTGTGGTTATATATTGGGTTGATATTGTGCGATGTAGCGGTGCTGAAACCTGCGGACTTTCTTGGGTTTCAACTCAAAAGTCGCGTACTTTTACCACTATTACTCATTACTAAGAATGGTGTTGTTTTCAGAGAGCTCGCCAATGTTTTAAGGAAAAGGGAGGCAAACACAATCTCATCCGATAATGCACTGGAAACAGGGCTTTTGGCACACACACAGATTCAGCACTTGAGCTACACGTCGCGCAGGTGGGGTTATTGCCCGACTTTACGTCCATCGCAGATCAGCACTGCCGGCGTCTTTTCGCACGGACCACTGAGTTCATGGGTTCGGCCTTTTTCGCATCAGTGGTAGGTTTCGCCCGGCCACGTTGCGCCTGTTTGCAGGGTCGCTCGTCTGTTTTCACCGCGTCAGTGCCCACCAGCAGCGGGTTCTGCTCGCCGGGGTTTGATGAAACGCTTGCACCGGTCAAATCAGCGAAGGTTTCGTAGACGAAATTCAGATCGGGCCCCGCCGCCCAGCTGCAATCTTCCACGCTTTGGTGGGGATCAGGTAGAAGGTTCGGTGCTATGAGCCACTGTCCGTTAACCGACATCAGGTCAGTGCTCGCCACAGCGGTGCGGTTACCTCCGTCCACGCTCCACATAATGGTTGTGAGGTCCTCAGCAACGAAGGTGTGAGCCAGCGCAGATAATCAATCCGCCCTTCACAAAGTGCGACATCAGATCATTTTGTATGATTCTAAATATCCAATTGGGTCAAAGCGTGTGATGCACCGGTGTTGTTTTTCATTGTTGATCTGCTCCCAAATATCGAGTTTCTCCCTCGATGCCTTCAGCCTTTCTTGCTTTGGCCTGGGCATCATCCAGCCCAGAGTGCCGCTGTGGGGGCTGATGGTGAAAGGCGATACTTCAGCACGTCCGTAGCAGCGGAAGAGTTGCCAAGCGTCCCCTCGGTTCGCACGCCACGGTGATAAACTCCTTGTCTTCGCGCCAGCTATGCCAGGGATCGGGCGTAGCCGTGGCGCGACAAACCAGTTCACTGCCATTCTGCACAAAAACAGTGAGGGAGGAATTAGAATGGAAGCGCGCCCATGTGAGACCACGACGGACGGTGCGCGACCAAACTTTATCCGTGGGCTGGGGAACCGTCAGGGTTATCGAATTCGTCGACAAAAGCCGTTGTTTTTGCGTTTTACCCGGTTCATGGTGCGCAATGACGCTGCATCGCCCTCACATCACGCTCGCAGGAAGGTGACAGTGCCGTCCGGCAGCGCCAGGCATCAAATCCTGCTCCGTCCGCAAGCTGCGCCGTTTTTCAGTGGGGAAGCCGCCATCGGGGTTTTTACCATGTGCCACGGCAGCAAAGCGGGTCATTCATCCAGCCCATCAGGCATTTCCACCATCAACACGAGGCAGTTTCGTCGGAAGCCACGGTGAGCGGCAACGCACCGTCACTCCATATATATTGGCGTGGCGCGTATCAGGACTCAAACGCGACTCGGCGTAGGCGCTGCCTTCGCCCCAGCCACATGTCGACGATGGCGCCATGATTGGCGAGACCACGTCTTGCCCTTCGTTGTTCTCCGAGCCGGGGGCGGCGGGTCAATGTTGGCCAGTCCACTTTGGAAACGCCGCGACCGCGTCGGGCGCCAAATTATTGAGGAGGTGAAGGTGGGGGATTGGGGGCACTGCGTAGCCTTACAAGTTCACCATGATGGATCAACCGTTCATGTCCTGACCTTGATAATAGAATAGGCCAGAGATCGCCCTCGGTGGTGAAATTCCATCATTCATTGCGATCAAAGAGATAATAAGCCATCCACGTCAACCCCGTTATTTACCGCCGTCAGAACGCACCGTCACGCGATCCTTGGACGCGCCGTGAGGTTTCGGAAGTAAGGGTCGGTGTAAATTTGGGATTGGCAATATTCAGTCATGGGCGCCGGCCGGGTTATGAAGTTCACGGCGGCACGCAATTGGCGGTCAGTGCTCACACGGCGGAGCGTCCGCGCCATCAAAATGGAGGGATAGTCAGTTTGCGCCCATCCACGCCGGGCAGGGCAGAAGGCAAAAGACGAAGGTAATGTTTGATCATACGAAATACGATAGATAAAGGAAACGGAAGGTTGGGTGCGTACGCAACATTGTTCGTTGGGCGCAGCCTCGAATCTATTCTCAGTTGGAGAGCAAAATCCGGTGTGTCGGGCGAGTCGCCCGCTCTCACCGCTGCTGTGCCCTGCGTGAAGGCGCACGGACGCATGTTGAACGCTCTCGTATGCGCTGCTATCAGTGGCACATCAGCGTACCGCATGTCCATGCGATTTGCACACCGTGTGATCTGCGTTGGCGCGGTGACGCGGTTGAGGTCGTGCCGCTTGTGCAGCACCGGCCTTGGCCGTCTGCACCCGCAGCGATGCCCGGCGGGCTTCGCTAGTAGTCGATCTCTACGGTAGCGCCCTCGGCGATACCCGCGCCAGTCTCGTGAGGCACCCTGTGTCTCGGTGGGCACCACTTCGACGTTCTTGCCGCGAGGCGTACCGGCACCTTCGGTGAGGGTCCCTGTCCGGCCCTTCACCACGAGGCGAGGCGCCTTATGTTGCTCACGTGGCGCCGTTGCGTGGCCTTACTGGCCACCCACGTGATATCCACGGTGCAGTTACCCGCGGCTTTCTAGGCTGGTGACCTCGTCCGTTCTTCAGCGTGAGAGGGCGGCGGGCGATCTCGGACGATGCCCGTCGTGGCTTTGGAGCAACATCTCGCGCAATACCCGAGCATATGCAAAGTTGCTCATCGATTTGGAAGGGAGCGTGCGCAGTCGTAAAGGTTACAATAGATACTCTGACCTTCGTGGCATCCACGCCGTAGGTGGTGGGTGACGCAGGGCGTTGTTAGAGGATCACGCGAGGCATGGTCGCCGTCGCGCGCGCGCTGCCAGAGATTTCGCCTTCCAACCCATCGACCAACCGGTGGCCACATCGCCGCGGAAGCAGAGCGAGCGCACTGGCCGCACCGTAGTAGCTCGCCATCGCGTGCTTCCACTTGGTTGAAGGGCGCATCAGTGACTCATGTGGCGGTGGTTGGGGCCGGTCTCACTGGTGAAGTTCGACATCACTTCACTCACGGGCCAGGAGATCGCCCTTCTTGACGTTGCAGCTGGTCGGCCTGTGCCTCCACGTCGTACCGTCGTAGGCTTCGCGTAAGGAGACTGGTGTCCAATATCTCGAGAGGAATCGTCGGGTTTGCACGTCGGCCGCCGTCAAACCGAGTTCTGCGGCACGACAGTGCGTTGATCGCGTCGCAGCAAATCTACGCAGGTTGGCGCGCACGGTGCTGTCGGGCGTGGGGCACCGTCCTCCGTGGGACCCGTGCGGGCGACCACTCATTGAGACCAGCGCCAGCTGCCGTCGTTCACGCGTCGTGTCCTTCTTGAGGCGTTCCATCCAGAATTCAGCCAGGCACCCAAACATGGCAGAAGCGCGCGCTGAGGGCCAATCCTTGTCGAGGCGTGTAGCGATAGTGAAGACTCCCAAAGTGGAATGCAATACCAGGCGTTGGCCACAGTGTACGCCTCTGCAGACATACCGCCGAGAGATGCCACTTTCGAGGTTATCAAACCGTCCAGCCCTTCAAGGTCTGTCCTGAAAGGCGCTTGGCCGCGGTCATCCATCCGTGAGTTTCGCGTTGTCGACGATTGAAGTTGAGGGAAAGGCTCCCGTGGCACTCCTGCTGAAGGATGCGTCTGCTCAACGGCCAGTAGCTCATCTGGATGCTGATGTTCCGGTCGTGCACATCCAGCCCGCGCACTGGCGCGGTTGTTCAGTATACTCTTGCGTGTTGTTGGGCGTGTTGCTGTGCATGCGCGGCTCGTCGAGATGCGGATGGTCTCGAAGTGGAAATAGAGCTCTTCGAGGGAAGAGGCCGTCAGGTGAGTTCTTGCTCGCTTTGCGAACCACCGTAGTACTTCACGAGCTCCCTCGGTGTTGCGCTTCAGAAAGGGTTGCGTGTGAGTTGGAGATCCACACGTCCCATGTAGGAGTGAAAGTCGGCGGTGTGCGCACGCCGAGCGAAGCCCGTCCGGGACTTGGCCGCTGCGGCGGCACGTACGCCTCACTGCGAAGTTGTGACGCGTTACGCCGCCGGAAGCGCGCCTGCGCGAGGCTATCGTGCTCGTGCGCACCGCAGAGGAAGCGACATTGTGAGCGCTTACATCCACCTCGATACCTTCGTCACGTGGCGCGGGCATCCTGCACACGCAGGAACGTCAGCAATTCCGGTCGCGGCGTTGTGCGTGAAGCCGTTTGGAGCTTTGCCGTGGAAGCGCCACGTGCCGCAGCCGGGCCAGGTGGCGTTGTCGTGGCGTGCGGAGTTCGCTCGACCCGATCAAGCGAAGACCAAATGGAGTTTATTGACGCCCTCGGCCGCGTGGCGGGCGGCGAGTCACGCCGTCGTGCAGTGCAGGAAAGATAGCGACGTGCACTTCGTGCCGGCTTTATCGGAAGTTCACGCCGCACGATTACCCGCCTTAGTCGCAGGTCGAGATGGCCGGACGTGAAGTTGAGTACGCTTTTAGCCGATGTTCGTCAGAAAGTCTCAGAATGTTGAGGTTGCTGCCAGCGAAGACACCGCCGAAGTTCAGGAAGCAAATCAGCCACTGCGGGACCGTCGCCGCCGCGGGGGTTGTCATCCTTGGACCACCCGCAAAGCGTCGTTGAAATTGAATTTCGTCGTTCATCACGCCGCCGAAGAGGCTGGCGCCGAGCCGAGCCGTCACCGATGGGCAGGAGTATGCTTCCATCCAAGGGTTGGAAACGCCCATGGCAGGCGACTTTCATGCACCACAGGGTGTGGCGACTCTCAGGCGGAGACGTCGAAATGGGCGAAAGTGGATACTCCCAACGGCCGTTTTGCGGCAGCGCTGCTGGCGACAGGCCGTGTAGGTCAAAGAGCGGTTGGCAGCGCGGGCTCTACGAGAATAGAGCGGGTTGTTCGGGCCGCCCGCGTCCAGAAACCGGAGTTGTTTGCCGGGCACGCTACCACTTGGCACTGGTTGGAAACCCTTCGACTTGTCGTCGCTCTTCGTGCGAGTTCCAGCAGCGGCGTGTCCGGGGCTGGCGATCGGGCGAGTTCGATGGCCGCGCGATTTGTCGGCCGTGCTGCTACCAATCGTGCGTATTGATTGGACAGCATCGTCACGTGGAGTTGCCCTTGTCGGAGCGAGGCACGAAGAGCATCTTTTATTACCGATCAGAGCTGAAAAGTCATGTGGCCTTGTTTGCTTAAAACGGCCGTGCGCACTGCTGTCCGTCGCCATTGTCCCGCACGAAAGCCTCGCCTCGTTTTGAACTGGATGCGCACATATTGGAGTGCACCCTCCGCAGCACTGAATCTGGGTTCGATTTTCTGCGCATACCTGCCTGCCACCCAAGTCAGGGCGAGGGGAGACGGCGAAACAGTGAGAGGAATCTTCTCACGTAGTGAGGAATAGATAAAGGTGAAGTTGTTGGATAGGGTTGCTGTCGGAGCCAGCGTGCCATGCGGGTGACCGCAGCAGCGCCGCAAGATGAGCGAAGCGCCGGATTCAGCGACTGGAGCGAGGCAGAAGGCGGCGAAAAGGGCGTTCGTGCACCGATCGAGCCTGTGTCAAAAAGCGGGCATACACTACTGCACATTGTGCCAGCCGTAATGCTCGTGTAGCACAGTGTATTTCTCTCGTAACATAAACAATGCCTGTGCCCAAAAATCTCGTCCGTGGAGATGCGCAAAGCGGCGCCTCCTCGAGGGAGGAGCGCCGCTTGTCAGAGGTCTATCGCAGACGGGGCGAAGCGCAAGCTCGCCCGACGTCCACTATATATATATGGTGTCGGCTTACGACTGCTCTATACCATGCCCATGCCGTGCACCATCGGCATTTCGGGCTTAGTCTTCCTTCTTGTCGGGTGATCACGCACTCGGTGGTGAGGGAACATGCCGCGCACCGGAAGCCGCATCGAGCGCCACGCGCGTCACCTTGGCGGGGTCTACCACACCGGCTTCGCGGAGGTTGACGAAAGGTGTCGTTTTTCGCGTTGTAGCCAAGTCGCCTTCCGCCTTCGCGCACCTTGTTCACGATCACCGCGCCTTCCACACGGCGTTGCGGCAGATCTGGCGGGGGTTCTTCGATGGCGCGACGAATGATGGCGATACCCGGTTTTGCTCATCGGCATTGTCGCCCTTCACACGTCGGCGAGCGCTTCGGGCGCGGATGTGAGGCCACACCGCCGCCGCCACGATACCCTCCTCAACGGCGGCACGCGTTGCGCAGAGCGCGTCGTCGCAGCGGTCTTTCTTTTCCTTTTGTTCGGTTTCGCTGGCCGCACCGACCTCGACGCGCACACACCGCCCGAGGAGTTTGCCGAGGCGCTCTTGGAGTTTCTCCTTGTCGTATTCGAAGTCGAGTTTTGATCTCGCCTTGATCTGCGTACGCGTTCAGCGAAGTTTTCCTTCCGCCGGCACCGTTCACGATGGTCGTGTTGTCACTTGGAGTGGTCACCTTCTCAATCGTACCGACATTTCAGGCGTAGCCTGTTCGAGTTTCAAACCCTTCTCCTCGCTGATGACCACACCACCCGTGAGCACGGCGATGTCTTCCGAGCATAGCCTTGCGGCGGTCGCCGAAGCCGGGGCTTTCGGCGCAGATCTTCAACTGCGTGCGCAGGCGGTTCACCACGAGGGTGGTCGCGCTTCGCTATCCACGTCTTCGGCGATCACCAGAGGACGGCCACTCTGCACAGCAGGTTCGAGGATGGGAGAAGTCCTTGAGGGTTGGAAATTTCTTGTCGTAGATCAAGATGTAGGGTTCTCCATCTCGCACTGCATCTTCTCGGCGTCGGTGACGAAAGTGGGCGAGGAGATAACCGCGGTCGAACCGCCCTACCTTCCACGGTTTTGAGCACCGTGTCACGACCTTTCGCGTCTTCGATGGTGTACGCCGTTGATGCGTCACGCGCGCATTCGTCGGCGATGAGTTTGGTATTACGTCGTTGTTGGCGGCCGAGATGGTGGCTACCTGTTCGATTTTTGTCAGATTAGTCGCCCACCTGTTCGGCCTGCGAGCTGATGTGCTCTACCACCGTGTCTACGGCCTTGTCGATACCGCGCTTGAGGTCGAGGGATTGCTTTCGGCACACGTTTTTCATACCTCGGTGGGATGGCTTGCGTGAGCACGGTAGCCGTTGTCGTCCGTCGCCCGCGTCGTCGCCCGTCTTGGGAGGCCACGCTCTTGACGAGCTGTGCACCGGCGTTTTGGAAGGAGTCTTCGAGTTCAGTCTCATGGCCACGCTCACACCGTCCTTAGTGATGCGGGCGCGCCGGAACTTTTTGTCGATCACTACGTTGCGGCCTTTCGGGCCGAGGTCACTTTCACGGCGTCAGCGGGCGTCGGCACCTTGGGCGCAGGAGTTCACGAGCATCTACGCTGACTAATATCTTTGCCATCTTGATTATCTGTTAGTCGTTTTGAAAGTTGCGCGGCGGTGGGTCAAAACCAGCCACACGCACACTGACATATAAGAGGAGTAGATTCGCCACGCAGAGAATTGCGCGGTGGGTGTACTTGTTCCACCACGGCGAAGACGTCGCCTGGCGCATGATGAGCAGCTTCTCGCCGTCGACTTCCACTTCCGTGCAGCAGATTTGCCATAAAGCACGCTGTCGGGAGCTTTGAGCACCACTGGTCTTCGTCTTTCCCTTGCCCTCACGGCTCACAATGGGTTACGGCTGGAGCTTCTCTTTGTGCGCGTCGATGATAATAGCCGCCGATGGCTTTTCCTCGGCCGGTGCGGGCTTGACGAGCACGCGATCTGCAAAGCGGTTTTGATAGTCATATCTATAATGATTTTATGTTTTGATTTTGACCTCATCGGTTGCAAAGACCTTGCCAACGACTGCTGCGGCGAGAGAAAGTGCGCCATTTGTCAGTCAAGGTGACAAAACCGCTCTCCCTCACTCCACCGCAGTTCATCGAGGCGGGCGCGACGCTTTGCAACCCGATTGCGAAAAGTAGCCTACATTTTGCAGTGTACTCCCTGGGCGACAGCGCTTTCTCGCAGGTCAGTTCATCTCGATCGCGCCGCGAAGCGCAGGACAATTCCTGCAGGGATCGCTGGAAACCTCCGCAGTGTCCTCCCGACACCGCCCCGCAGCGTCGCCCCGCTCTCAGCGATTGCCCGAACCGCCCCCAAGCCCGACGCACACCGCCGATGGAAACGGGACGAGAAACACGCTTCCCTCCGCGCCTTCATCGGGCACTTCGACTCGCCCTCGACTTCACTCCTTTTCCCCTTTTGCGGCGCACGGCCGAACGATTCCCCGTTCGCCCGCCGCCTTCAATGCTTTTCATCATGTCCACTCCCTCCGCTCATCGTCTTTTTCCGCCGCCGGCCGCTGCGCTTCCGCACGCGCCGCTGCCCGCACTGCAGCGAACGTGCGCCGTTTTTATCAAAACCGGTGCACTTTCTTTCAATAACGCCCCACTTTCTGCCAAAAGTTCACCCGCATTTCTTTTCATGCGCCTGCACGCCGGCCGGTGGTTGCCCCTCGGAGCACGCCCGCGACCACGAGGCACGACCACGGAAGTCTTCTGCCTCGCGGCTGCGGTTTGCTCCTGTGGCGGTGGACACAGACCACAGCGGCGAATCGAGCTTCAGTTGGCACGATTGGCGCCGCCCATCGCGGGACTCCTCCTCGCCCTCGCGGCTTGGGGGCTGTTGCGCGCCGCGCCGCCCTTGCGCCGTGGAACGCTTGCCTCTATCTGCCGGCCTGCATCTGCGTGTCGCTGGGCGTATGGCGCGAAGCAGGAGAATCCCTGCGGCGCGGCGACTATCTAGCGAGTTCACCCTCATGCTCATCGCCACGGTGGGCGCGCTCGCCCTCGGCGACTGCCCGGAAGCGGTGGGCGTGATGCTCTTCTACTTGGTGAGGCGAAACGCTCAAGGCCTGGCCGTGGGTCGCGCCCGCGCCGACATCGCCTCGCGTGGCCGCCCTGCGTCGACCACTGCACGATGGTGGACGAAAGCGAGCCGACACGCTCCGCAAGTCGACCCCAAAACGGTGGCCTGCGGCGCGATTGCTGCACATTGAGCGCGGCGCGCCACTGCCCCTCGACGGCATACTGCTCACCCCGTCCTCCCGCGCCGACACTTCCGCCCTCACCGGCGAGAGTGCTCCGCGCACCTTCGCGAGCGGCGACGAGTTGGCGGCGGCGTCATCGCCCTCGACCGCGCAGCCCGCATCCGCGTGACGAGACCCTACGGCGAGGATGCCCTTTCGCATCATGCACCCTCGTGAGGCGGCTGAACGCAAAGCCCCCTGCCGAACAGATGATGACGCGCATTGCCGCGTCTACACCCCGTTGTATGGTGGCGCTGGCTGCCCTGTCGCCGCCGTGCCCACGCTCCTCGCGGCCCGTGCGTCCCGACTGGGGCATCGCGGCGCCGCAGTGGTGGTATCGCGCCTGGTCTTTCTGGTGGCTTCCTGCCCCTGCGCCTTCGGTGCTGGGCGTGCCGTTGAGCTACTTCCGCGGCATCGGGGTGGCTTCGCGCCGCGGCATCCTCTTCAAAGGCAGCCTGCACCTGGATCGCGCGGCGAGACATCGACACGGTGGTTTTCGACCAAAATCGGCGCTCTGCACGGCGTGGTCACGGTGGCCGACGGCATCGACAGCGGTGCGGCAGGACGTTCACGGTGAGTGACGACCGCACGCGCACTTCGGCCTTCGCGGCCGTGAAAACAGCTGCACCGTTCGGGCATGCACACACCGTGGTGCTCTCGGGCGACGAGCGGCCGAAGGTGGAAGCCTTGGCGCGAACTCGCGCTCTCGACGAGTGGCACGCCGGGCTCCTCCCAGCCGACAAACTCACGGCGCTCGAACGCCTTCATCGACGCGGCCGGCGCACGGCTATGTGGGCGATGGGGTGAACGGACGCTCCGGTAGTTGGCGCGTGCCCACGTGGGTTTCGCCATGGGGGCCGGGTACGGACGCGGCGGTGACACGGCCGATGCGGTGCTGCTACCGACGACCTGCGCCGCGTGGCCGATGCGCTACACATCGCGCGCCGCACGCGCCGATTGGTCTGGACCAACGTCCTTTTGGCGGTGGGCATCAAACTCCTCGTCTTGATTCTCTCGGCCTTCGGCCTGGCTGGGATGTGGGCGGCGGTGTTTGCCGACACGGGCGTGGTGTTGCTCTGCGTCGCCCTCGTGTTGCTGGCACGTTTCCCCTCGGGCGAGGTGCAAACGGCTGCTCCTCTTACCGAAACGAGCGACGGAACGGCGGAAAAATCGTAACTTTGCGCCCAATCCCCACGGCGCGCACCCGCCCTTCCGACAGCGTGTACCCATCCATCCCACAACGTCCGGCCGTCCCCTCACCGCGCGCACCCATTCCCCTCGTGGTGCGTTCACCCCGATGGGGCATTTTCGCAATTCCTCACCTCGCTTGCCCATGTCCACCCACGAAGAAGAAAAACTGTTGCACCGCGGCATTCGTCCCACCGCCGCACGGTTGTTGGTATTGCGCGCGTTGCTCGATGCAGGTTGCGCCCTTTCGCTCGCCGACTGCGAAGCGCGATTGGGCACAATGGAGCGCAGCACGGTGTTTCGCGCCCTCTCCACCTTCGCCGAGCACCATTTGGTGCACCATGTCGAGGACGGCACGGGACAGAGTGAGTACGCCCTCTGGCGCCGACGACTGCCATTGCGGCGAAACGCCGGCCGACGATCCGGCGGATCTGCACCTGCACTTCGTTTGTGAGCGTTGTCACCGCACCCTCTGCATGCCCGATGTGCCCATTCCCATTCCTCCGCTCCCCAACGGCTTCGTCGTGCACACGGCGGGCTACGTGGTGCGCGGCATCTGCGCCGATTGCGCCACGCATTCCCGCACTTGACATTCCCCACAACATGACAACCTTTTCCAAAAACGAGCACCGTTCCATGGGGAGCGGTGCTCGTTTTAGTAATGAGGCGAACAGAAATGGCCGCTGCCCTTTGGAGTTTAGGCGCCTCAGCTCAAAAGAAGATCGAGAGGACGAGCTGCGCCAAGAGGATGCGCATGAACATGGCCAAGGGGTAGACGGTGGAATAACCCACGGCCGGGGCGTTGTTGCCGGCGGTGACGTTGGCAAAGGCCAGCGCGGGGGGATCGGTGTTCGAACCGGCGATGAGTCCCGCATGAGGGTGAAGTAGTTCAACTTCATCTTCAAACGGGCGAAAACACCCACGATCAAGATGGGGATCGTCGTGATGAGCACACCCATCCGACATAGTGGATACCGTCGCCCTGCGTGATCGTTTTCCAGAACGAAGCACCGGCCTGAATACCGACACTGCTGAGGAAGAGCACGAGACCCACTTCGCGCAAGAGGAGGTTGGCCGAGGTGGAGACGTAGGTATTGATCTTATAGCGGTAGCCCACGGCGCCGATGAGGATGGCTACGACGAGCGGACCGCCGGCGAGGCCGAGTTTCACGGGCACGGTGACACCGGGGATGGGGATGGGAAATTTGTCCGACGATGATACCGATGAGGATACCGAAGAAGATCGCGCCCACGTTGGGGTGATCGAGGTGTTTCACCTGTGCACCCACCACATCCTTGAAGTTTTCGATGCTCTTCTCCGTACCGGTCACCAGAATGCGGTCGCCGACTTGCAAACGGAGGTCGCGTGCGGCGAAAAGTTCCATGCCGTGGCGGGTGACGCGGGTCACATTCACGCCGTAGAGCGAAGAAATGTGGAGTTGGGCGAAGGTCTTACCGTTGATCTCGGGACGCGTCACCACGAGGCGGCGGCTGACGTACTGCTCGCTCTCGATTTTCTCTTCGTGACCCACTTCAATGAGTTCACCGAGGAGTTCGGCGATGCGTTCGGCGTCCTTTTCGGCGCAAACGAGGTGGATCTGCATGTTTTGCTCGAGAACGGTTTCGCGTCCGGGGATGAGGAGGGTGCCGTCAGGGAGGATGCAGCGCGAAATGACGAACTGCACGTTGAGGAACTGGTGGAGCGCTTCGAGGGTGCGGCCTTCGGCGGCCGATTTCGTCACGCGAATCACCAAGTGTTTGGGCGCCGAGGCGGGATCGCTCTCTTCGGCCGCTTCCAAAGCCTTGCGTTCCTCTTCAAGCGAGGTGCCGGTGAGGAAGCGCACGGCGATGGTGGCAAGAATGATGCCCACCACACCGAGCGGATAGGCGCAGGCGTAACCGTTGGCGATGACGGGCACTTCCGCAGCGCCCTTCATCAGATCGGGCAACACGTTGTTGGCCGCACCGAGACCGGGGGTGTTGGTCACCGCACCATAGAGCACGCCCACCATCATGGGCAGGTTGTCAGGGCGATTGGGGGTTGCTGAAAATGCCCAGTGAGGTGCCGAGAAATGAGACCAGATCATCACGGCCACGTTGAGCAACACGAGGGCTGAGGGGTGAGCATGTTCATGCCCAAACCGCCGGATTTGAAGGTTTGGAAGAAGCTCGGGCCGACCTGCAAACCGATGCAGTGAACGAAAAGGATGAGGCCGAGCTCCTTGACCATGTCGATCACGTGCTTTTTGTCCGGCCACGGCCGCCGCGGGATCGGCATAAAGAAAGTTGGTGCAGATGTGTCCGACGAGAATACCGACGAAGAGCACCACGTCACGCCGAAGGCAATACCGTTTTGCCGCCGATGACCAACGTCCCAGGCGCACGCCGAGACTGATCACAGGGCGTACAGAATCACGAGGTGCGCCCGCGTTCTCCGGGTTTTGGAGGAGTTTAATAAACCATTCCATGATTGTTTTTATTTGACTGACTGTATAATTATTTCCGGGTGCAAAATTAGCACTTGTTCTATATTTGCCCAAGTTTATGCCGCGCGAAAAGCGCAAAACAGGGCAGGTTTTGCTACTCAAACGCCCTTTTCGCGGCGCGAAGCTGTACTTTTTTGCGTAGAATGCCGATTTAAAAAATCATCGTGGTCGACAATTCCCAAAGTTTGTGTATATTTGCGCGGGAGGACGCGCCCTCGATCAAGGGCGTGTGCTTTTGCGGAAAAAGCCGTGCGCTTTCGGCTGAAAAGAGTGTGATATTCCGCACAAACGATGGACTTTTCGCTTCCCATCGTGCGCCGAGCGTTTGTGCCCCATCGGCACGCGCCCGATTGTGCGGCACGCCCTCACCGCCCTTCGCCCCCCGGCTGCACCTCGTCGCGCGAGAACCGGCCGGGCACTCCTTATCATACCGGCCGGGCACGCTATGATGTGGCGGAACACTCCTTATATATAGGAGACACGCCCAAATCGGAAGGCAGTTCACGCACCTTCCCCACGCTCCCGGCCCTCCTTCTCCGCCGCCACAGCCGCCGACACACACATGCCACGGCCGGTGCCCACCCTTACCCTCAGATTCCGGAGTATGAAATCCCTCTTCGCCTACCTGCGGCGCTACTTCGCGGCGGCAAACGACCGCCGCAACGAACGCGCCGAGGGACTTTCCTCAAAGCCCTGCTCGAAGCGGGGAGCGACCTCCCGCGCTCGGCGTGGGATGCCCTCTTTCGCCGGCTCGGTCTCGACCGCAACGCCGCCGCCCACACCCTGGGGCGCTTGGTGCTCGAAGGTCGCATCACCGTCACGGCCGATGCCGTCGCCCTCACCCCCAAGGGACGGCGCGATGCGCTGGCGCTGATGCGCGCCCACCGCATCTATGAACAGTATCTGGCCGAACACTCGGGCTATGCGCCCTCAGAGTGGCACGAACGTGCCCACCACATGGAACACCGCCTCGATGCGCGCGAACGCGAGCGCATGGCGGCGCTCTTGGGCAACCCCTTTTTCGACCCGCACGGCGACCCCATCCCCACCGCGGGGCTGGCGCTGCCCGCCCTCCCCGAGTCTTCCGACGAAACGCCCGGACGGTGTGCCGAAGCCGGCGCGCTGCTGCGCGTGGTGCACATCGAAGACGACGACGCGCGGCGCTTTGCCCGCATTGCCGCCACGGGACTGGCGAAAGACGCCGTGGTGCAGGTGGTGCTCTGCGACGCCACGCGCTTTGTCTTCGACTATGAGGGCGAACGCTTCACCCTGCCGGCCGCCGACCTCGCGGCCATCGACACCCGTGCGCTCACCGACGCCGAAGCCGCCGAGGTGCCGGCCGATGCCTTCCGCATGAGTCGGCTCGCCGAGGAGAAACCGCCGTGGTGGCGGGACTTTCGCCCTCGTGTCGCGGTGCGCTGCGCCGCCGATGATGGATCTCGGTTTCGTTCGCGGCTCGCGCGTGTCGGTCGGCATGCGCAGTCCGCTGGGCAACCCCGTGGCCTATGTGGTACGCGGCACAGCCATCGCGTTGCGCCGCGAACAGGCACGCCAAATCATTGTCACTCCGCTATGAAACACTCCGCTTCTTCCTCCACAGCCTCCCTCCCACACGGCGCCTGCGCCGCGTGTCCCACCGCTTCGCTCCACTCCCTGCGCCGCCACGGCGAGACGGGGGCGAAACGCGCTATGTCGTGGCGCTCGCCGGCAACCCGAACACGGGCAAGAGCACCGTTTTCAACCGCCTGACGGGACTGAAACAGCACACCGGCAACTGGCCGGGCAAGACCGTGGGCAAGGCCGAGGGCTTCTTCGACTTCCGCGGCGAGAGTTATCGCATCGTCGACCTGCCCGGCACCTATTCGCTGGCCTCGACCTCGGAAGACGAGGAGATCGCCCGCGACTTCATCCTCTTCGGTCAGCCCGATGTGACGGTGATGGTGGCCGACGCCACGCGCTTGGAGCGCAACATGAACATGGTGTTGCAGGTGCTGCAAATCACCGACCGCGCGGTGCTGTGCGTCAACCTCATCGATGAGGCCACGCGCAACCACATCGAGATCGACCTCCGCGCCCTTTCGCGCCGCCTGGGCATTCCGGTGGTGGGGGCTTCGGCGCGCATCGGTCAGGGCATCGGCGAACTCCTCGAAGCGGTGCGCGCTGTGGCCACGGGCGAGTACGTGTGCCGGCCGCCCCGCGGCTTCGATCTGCCGGCCGACACGGCCGTTGAGGTCGATCGGCTCACCGCTGCGGTGCGCCAAGCGCATCCCTCGCTGTCGAACGCCGAGTGGATCGCCACCCGCCTCTTGGAACGCGACGAAGGCGTGCGCCGCGCCTACGCCACGCCCGAACTCACGGCGCTGGCCGACGAGATTCACCTCGCCATCGGCCACAACTTCCACGATCGCTGGATGGAACAGATCTGTGCCCAAGCGGGCGAAATCTGCGCCGCGGTAGTGCACCGTCAAGGCGGCGAAGGGCTCTTGCCCCTCGACGTGAGCTCGACCGCATCCTCACGCATCGTTTTTGGGGCTTCCCCATCGTGCTCGCCCTCCTCTCGTTGGTGTTTTGGTTCACCATCATCGGGGCGAACTATCCCTCGGCTTGGCTCGACTCGCTGCTGGTGGGTTGGGGGCATCCGGCGCTGCGCTCGGTGTTTGAGGCGGCGCACTCGCCCGAATGGCTCACGGGGCTGCTCGTCGACGGGATGTATCTGACCACGGCTTGGGTGGTGGCGGTGATGCCCCCGATGGCGGTGTTCTTCCCCTTGTTCACGCTGTTGGAAGACTTCGGCTACCTGCCGCGCGTGGCCTTCAATCTCGACGAACTCTTCCGGCGGTCGGGGGCGCACGGCAAACAGGCACTCACCATGAGCATGGGCTTCGGCTGCAACGCCGCCGGTGTGGTGGCCACGCGCATCATCGATTCCGACCGCGAACGCCTCATCGCCATCCTCACCAACAACTTTTCGCTCTGCAACGGGCGGTGGCCGACGCAAATCCTCTTTGGCCACGCTCTTCGTGGCGGCGGCCGTTCCGCGCGAGTATGGTTCGCTGGTGGCGGTGACAGCCGTGATGGGCGTGGTGGTGCTGGGCATTCTGCTCATGTTCGCCTCGTCGTGGGCGCTGTCGCGCACGGTGTTGCGCGGCGAAGTTTCGACCTTCCACCTCGAATTGCCGCCCTATCGTCCACCGCAGTTCTGGCAAACGCTCTACACCTCGCTCATCGACCGCACGCTCATTGTGCTCTGGCGCGCCTTGGTCTTCGCAGCTCCCGCCGGCACAGTGATTTGGCTCACCTGCAACATCGAGGTGGGGGCGCTTCGATTGCGGCGCACCTGATCGAGATGGCTCGACGGGCCGGCGTGGTTCATGGGGCTCAACGGCATGGTTCTCTTGGCCTATGTGCTGGCGATTCCCGCCAACGAAATCGTGGTACCCACCATCTTGATGCTCACCCTCATGGCCTTGGGACAGGCCGACGGCGGCACGGCGGGCGTACTCATGGAGGGGAGCGACGAACAGACGCGCGACATCCTGCTGGCGGGCGGCTGGAATCTGCTCACAGCGGTGAACCTCATGCTCTTCTGCCTGCTGCACCACCCGTGTTCGACGACGCTCTACTCCATCTATAAGGAGACGCGCTCTTGGCGCTGGACGGCGCTCTCTGCCCTCCTGCCCTTGGCGCTGGGCATTGTCCTCACGGTACTCGTCGCCACGGTGTGGCGCCTGTGCTGAGCGCGCGGCATTCGACACGCAACTCCCGCTCGATCGCCCGACAGCAACAAAACATTCGGCGGCCGATCGCACTTTCCACCCTCAAAAACAGGGGGTGGTGAGCGCGATTGGCCGTTTTTTTCGTGATTTCGCACCTCTTGCACGACATTAAATGTAAAAACCACCGAAGACTACCTAAAACAATCGGCGAAGTCTTGGGCTTTTCCCAAATAAAGCCCAAGACGAAGAAAATAGTCAGGCGAAAGGCAGGAAATCGCGCACCGTGGCCTATATTTGCCGCACAAAGTATGCATTGTGCCCTTTTGGCACGCAAAAAAATTCACCCGCGTCACTTCGGGTTCGACTAAACTAGCACAAGCACAACACTTTCTTTTCGGTGTCGTGCGTGTTGTTCGGCGCCCAGTGCCCGACGAACAGTTCGTTCGCCCTTACACGACGCAGCAACAACCCACTTTACGGCGTATGAAAAAACATTATCTTTCCGCACTTGTCCTCGCGCTCTTCACGGCCACGGCCAGCGCGCAGATTACGACCAAAGATCAGGCCAACAAGCAAATCGAAGCCCTGGAAGCAGCCGACACTGAGGCAGCCGCTACGGCCAAAGCTGCAGTAGCCGCCGCTTCCGATGCCAATGGCTACAACCAAGCGGTCAAGGACTTCTACCAAGCCATCAACGGCAGTAGGGTTTACTTCACGAACTCCGCTCGCGGTGCCAAAAACTACCTGACCCTCTCTCCGGCCTTCGCTGCAGCCGGCGATCGCACGGACACTCCCACGGCCGAGAACGTGTTTGAACTCGAATACGACGAGGCGAACAACTCATTCGCACTGTCTCACGCGGTAACGGGTCGCGCATTGAAGAACCTTCCCGGCTTCAACAACCCCGTTCCCACCACTGCAGAAGAAGGCGGTCTCTACTCCTTCGTAGTATCAGGTCAGAACAACACGTTCTCTCTCCGTAACGACGCCACCGGTGGCACCCACAACGTCCTCCACCTCGCCGGCGACAAGACCGGCGCACAATATAATGTGGTACGTTGGAGCGCCGGTAGCAGCGCGTTGACCGATCCCTCAACTTGGGCGATCGAAAGCGCAGATGACATCACTGATAATCAACTGAAAGCCGCCGCTTTGCAGCGTCTCTTGTCTTTTGACCTCACTTCCAACATCGGTCAAGGACTCGGCGAACGCCAAATTTCAGCAGAGGTCAAGCCCGTCATGGATAAGTTCGAAACTGAACCAAACCTCACGCTCGACGAATTGCAACAACTCATCTCTGCTTATGCCGACAACACCTTCTTTAAGCTGAATCTCCCCGTCGCCGGTGACTTCTTCCGCATCAAGTCGAACGATGGCAAACGCTATATCACGACAAAAGACGCTACGAAAGATGCATGGAGACTGCAAACAACGAAAGATGCCAACGACGAAGGTACGATTTTCTGCTTCGACGGCACTCACCTCGTATCACTCAAGACCGGCCGTGCTGTATATTTGAATGGGCAATAGCCATGCTAAACTCGCAGCTTACAGCGTTGAAACTCCCGCTACGGTAGAATTCGGTGGACTCGCTGACGGCAAATACAAGATGCTCCTCAAGCAAGGCACGCAAACGGCCACCGTTCACCTCTATCAGCAGGATGACAAACTCGGCGTTGACGGCTGGAACGGCGACAACACGAAAGACAACCTCACTCACCTCCAACTCGAGGCTGTAAACGAAGTGCAGGTTCACCTCAACAACGATGGTTATGCTTCGTTCTGCACACCCAAAGCCTTGAAGGCGGTGCAAAACGTAACCATCTACGTTGCCAACAGCTATGATGCGGCCAATGAGCGCATCAACCTCACCGAAATCAGCGGCAACATCATCCCCGCCAACACCGCAGTTGTCCTCACCAGCGACGAAACGAGCGACATTGACCCTCGTTTCCCTCGCAGAAGGCGAAACGGCTCCCGCGGCTCCCGCTGTAAACCTCTTCAAGGGTAAGGCCACGCCCACGCAGTTCGCCACCGGACAAGAGGTGCGCGCACTCAAGGGCGAAGAGTTCTTGGTGCTCAGCACGCTCTACGTTCGTGGTTTCCGCGCTTACTTCAACGCTTCGACGGCCGGTGCCGCTCGCGCTACGACGCTCGCCTTCCCCGGCGTGACGGCCGTAGACCGTGTTACCGCCGCTGAAAACGCTGCCGCTCCCATCTTCGACCTCAGCGGTCGCCGCGTAGAAAAGCCCGTAGCCGGACAAATCTACGTACAGAACGGCAAGAAGTTCTTGCAACGCTAAAATCTCTCGCAGCGCGTCTGCACTTGTCGTGTCACATCGTGAAACGGTAGCGCGCGAAACCAACCTCGCGCCCACCGCTTCACGCCCGGCACGCTCGCGGCGCACGCTCAAACGATATTTACTCACACAGATAAAAATCACTCGTGATGAAGAAATACACCACTCCCCTGCTCGCTCAATACGCCATCGCCACCGAAGGCCTGATGAACATGAGCCTCAAAACTCCCAAACCTGCCGCCGGCACGCTGGATGGTGCGGATGCCGACACTTTCGAAAAGCAATTTTCGATCTGGGGCGACGACTACAGCGACGGCCAAGCCGACGAATTCGATTTCAACAGCACCGGCATTTTCTAAATGCCGCCTTACAGAAGCGCCCGGCTCAGCACAGCACTTCACAACAAACCCGCTCTGCTCGGGAAGTCCTCAATCGGGGCTTCTCAGCAGAGCGGGTTCGCTGTTTTGCGACGCGCCGGCCGTTTGCTCGGCGGCGAGTATCCTTAATCAGTCCACCTCCGTGTCCCAATCCTCGCCCGGCTCAAACATCGCCGACAAACGGCCGGCGGGCGGTGGCAATGTGCCGGCCAACTCCGTCGTGTCCGCGCCTTCGGCAGACGACTCCTTATTATATAGAGCAGCACGCACAGCAGGGAGAGCAAAGTCCACATCCGCTGCCGAGAACTTTGCCTCTGTCGACGAGAACTCCCCCTCCGCGGCCGAAGACTCGTCGGCCGGCGCCCCGGGATCGTCGACAAAGAGCGCACGCACAGCCGCAACAATGCGGCGGAACTCGGGAGTGGCGTGATAGGCCGTGTGTTTGCGCAACATCTCCTCAAAGGGCGCGACGGCATGGCGATAGGCCGCGAGCTCGTTCTGCTGTTGCACCGCATGGCAGGCCAGTTTCGTGATTTCGCGCTCGCGTTCGCGGCGCAACACATCGCAAACTGCCGACAAGATGGGCCCCAGCACCACATCCACCAAGTCATGGCCGCGCATGTAGAGATAAGCCGTTTCGGGCGTCACGCCCAAGCGCACCATCTCGTCGCGCAGCGGTTTGTAGGTGGCACGTGCCTGCGGAAAATCGGCGTTGCAAGGCCGCAATCTGCCGATTGACACGGCGGCGCAAGTCGTCGATCATGCGTTCGGGGTGATAAAGTTGCACTTCTCTCACCTCAACCGTGCGCGCCAAGTCGGTAAGCGAAAATTGGGTGAAAAAGCCGTAGCGATAGGCCCAGACATTCCACACCAAGAGGGGTGGACGATGCGCGGAAGGCCGTGAGGAAGGCGCGGAAGTCGAAAAATCACCCGATCGTTGAGCGTGGCCATGACACACACGCGGTCGAGCACTTCGGCGTGGCACTGGAGGTTCTCAATCGCATAGACAAAGGTGTGCACCACATAGGGGCGATCGGCACACCATCTCGCTGGTGGGCGTGGCGCCCCTGCATGAGAAAAATCGTAGTCGGCGTCGACACGCGATCATGTGCGGCCCGAGCCGATTGGCCAAGGCGATTTTTCTTGCCGCGCCCCAGCGTGAGACGCGAGGGGAGCACCACTTCAAACTGCACATGGGGCGCGGCCTCGCTCAGGGCGTCGCGCCAAAAGAGGATGTCGTCGTAGCTTTCGACGTAGGCCACGGCACGCGGCCGCGCCGCACGCCCTTCGAGCCGAGAGGCCGCGGCGATGTAAGCCGAATTCAAGTGAGAAGAGAGACGAGACATGGCAGGTGACGAATAAGACTGGGGGAAAAGGCGTTGCGGGGAGGCCGGATCAGCGCCTCAACGGGTGATTTCCTCGATTTCGGTGACGTGATCCTCCCAACCGTCGAGAATCACCGCCGGCGAGTGGGTGGTGAGAATAATTTGGCCGTGGGGATTGAGGGCGCGCACCATGCTGATCAGGCGCTTTTGCCAGTCGAAATGCAAACTCACCTCGGGTTCGTCCATGAAGAACACCCCCGGTTGCCGGTCTTGTACCAGGGCGGTGAGCAGGAGGATGAGCATTTGTTTCTCGCCCGACGAGAGAACGTAGGGCGAAAGCGGTTCGTCGTATTGCAGGAAGCGGAGTTCGTTGCTCGATCGGTCGAGGCGCTTGCCCGTTTCGCTGAAGAGGTCGTCGAGCAAATCCTGGAACTGCGTTTTCGGCGCTGCGGCCTCGGCGGCTTCGGCGCGCGCACTTTCGCTGCCCGAAGTGAGGAGGGCGATCATGCGGTTGCCCACATTCACCTGATAGTCGAGATAACGGCGTTGCAAGCGGTAGAGTTGCCAGTCGAGTTCGGTGAGCACCGCGCCGTCGGCGAGCGTAGTGATGCGATCGGCGGCCACCAGTCGGCTATCGATGGAGCGCACCAATTCGTAGCGCACCATTTCCGCCCCGTCGGGGGCGAGGGTCACACACACATCGTCGTGTTGTCCGCCGCGCAGCGTGCGGAGGGCGCGAGATGGCCGGCGCGCTGCACGAGGCGGGCGAGAATGGTGCTTTTGCCGGCACCGTTCTTGCCGCTGAGCACGTTCACGTCGGGACGAAGCACCCAATCGATGGGTTTTTCGCCCGTTCCACAGACTACTGATCTCGATGCGAGCGATGTGAGAAGCGTATTGCGAAGTCATAGCGCGTTAGGGTTTTGAGCCCCGATGGGGCGGGTGTGTCGACAAATATAAGCATAAAACCTTTACAATCGACACCTTTGGTCGCCAAAAGCTCGCAAAACGTCGATTCTCCGTCAACTTTTGTCGGGAAAATCGCCGGAGTCGGCCCGACGCGCAGCGCTAATCGCGTGAGAATGTGTAACTTTGCGGTCTATTCCCTCGCGTTGCGCCCCGTGTCCGCCCGCAGCGGCACGACGCGCCCGCGCTTTCTATTCACAGACTAAACTATCTCCTTATTTATATGACCGCACGCCTCCTTCCGCTTGTGCTCCTGGTCGCCGCCGGCGTCACGGGAATGGCCCGCCAACGCGTCGTCACCGGCACCGTTGTGTCGAAAAAAGACCGCCAACCCCTCGAGCTGGCCACCGCCCGCCTCGTCTTGCGCAGCGACACCACGCGCCTCGTGGCCGGCGCCGTGACCGACAGCCTCGGCCGCTTCCGCTTGGTCACCGAACAGACCGAGCCCGATGCGCCTGCGCGTGGGCTTCGTCGGCCTCACCTCGGCCGGCCAAGACCTGCAATTCCCCGACGCCGAGACCGATAGCGTCGATGTGGGCACGATTCAGCTCGACGGCAACGACATGGCCCTGCGCGCCGCCGTGGTACGCGCCGTGGCCGCCCGCGTCGAGCAGCAGGGCGACACCACCGTCTTCAACGCTTCGGCCTTCCGCACGGCCGAAGGCGCCACACTCGAAGCCCTCATCAAGCAGCTTCCCGGCGCCGAAGTGAGCGACGACGGCACGATCAAGATCAACGGCAAGACGGTCAAGGAATTGCTCATCAACAGGGAAAAGACTTTCTTCAAGGGGCGACACGAAAGGTGGCCATGAAAAACCTGCCCACCAACCTCGTCTCGCGCGTGAAAAGCTACGACAAGAAGGCGACTACGCCGAACAGACGGGCGTCGACGACGGCGAAGAGAGCTTCGTGCTCGACATCAGCAGCAAACGCGAGCTGAACCAGAGTTTCGTGTCGAACACCGACGTGGCGGGCGGCGTCGACGACGAAGACGGCAGCGCCCTCTGTTCGGCCAAATTCGCGGGCATGCGCTTCACCGACCGCTCCCGCGTGGGGCCTCATCGCCTCGCACAACAACGTGGGCGATCGCGGTTTCGGCGGCCCCCGCGGCTTCTCGTCGAACAACGGCGGACGCACCACCTCGACCATGATCGGTACGGACTTCGCCTGGGAGAACGGCCGCGGCAAATACGACGCCGGCCGCTTCGAAGTGGGCGGCAATGCCCTCTACTTCCGCAACGACAACCACACCGAGACCATCTCGTCGGTCGAAAACTTCGTCACCGCCACCCAAAAGGGCAGCTTCGACGCCACCCACGCCTATGCCAACAGCCTCAGCCAGGCCGTTCACGCCCGCCTGCGCCTGAAGTGGAACCCCGACTCGCTCACGCAGATCTCGTTCCGCCCGAGCTACGAGTGGAGCAAGGGACGCACCAACGGCAATTCGCGTTCGGCCACCTTCGACGTCGATCCTTTCGATCGCTACGGCGTGAGTTCCGTCGACGAGGTGCTGCAGCGTCCACACACCCGCTTTGTGGGCGACACGGTGCGCGTGGCCGACGCGTTCCTCAAGAACGTCAACACCCGCTACGACCTCTCGCGCACCACCACCCACAAGGTCGAGGGCGATCTCAACCTCACGCGCCTCATCGGGGGGCGCAACGGCCGCAACATCGCCTTCGAAGCGCGCGGCGGCTACAACACCACGGCCAACGACGCCTACTCGCGCGCCGACCTCTACAAGCGCGTGGCGGCCGACGCCACAAGCCCCCGCATGGCCGCCGGCGGCACCCACCAATACGCCGACCGTCCCTCCACTTCGTGGAACTACCGCGTGGGACTCTCCTACGTGCAACCCCTCGCCCGCAAAATCTTCCTCGAAACTCGCTACAGCTTCCAGCACAAGTACACCGACGGCGACCGCTCGCTCTACAACCTCATGAGTCTCGACGGCTACTCCACGCTCGCCGACTTCCTCGGTGCGCACACACAGCTCGGCACCGTCTCGCAACTCTACGTCCCCGGCACCACCGGCGTCATCGACTGGCTCGACCCCGCCCAACTCCTCAGCCGCCTCAACGCCAACGACGTGCAAGCCGCCGTGCGCGATGCCCAAAACTCGCAGTACGCCACCTACCGCTACGACAACCACCACGTGCAAGTGGGCTTGCGCTACAACGTGGGTGCCGTGCGCCTCTCGGCCGGCGTGCAACTCTCGCCCGAGCGCACCCGCCTGCAATACGAGCGCGCCGCCATCGGCCGCATCGACACCGTGCGCAACGTCCTCAACTTCGCCCCCAACGTGCGCTTCCGCTACGCGTTCTCGAAAACCACGAACCTCGATTTCAGCTATCGTGGACGCTCCTCGCAACCCTCAATGACGCAGCTCATCGGCGTGGTCGACCATTCCAACCCCCTGCGCATCTCGGTGGGCAACCCCGGCTTGCGCCCCGTGTGGAACCACGAGATGCACCTCTATTATAATGCCTACAACGCCGAACGCCTCCAAGGACTCATGGCGCACGCCGACTTCAACTTGGCCACCGGCAGCATCTCGCAACTCACCGTCTACGATGACGTGACGGGTCGCCGATTCACCCGCCCCGAAAACATCGACGGCAACTGGAACGCCGCCGCCGGCCTGACCTTCAACACGCCCCTCGATCGCGAGAAGGTGCTCAACCTCTCCACCTCGACCGATGCCAACTTCACCCGCTCGGTGAGCTACGTGGCCTCGTCGGCCGCCGCCTCCGCGCTGCCCGATGCCCCCTCGCTGCGTGAGGTGAACGCCCTCTTTGCCGGCGTCGTGGCCGACAAAAGCCGCACCGCCGTCACCGCCCTCTCCGAGCGCCTCGATCTTTCCTACCGCCGTTCGTGGTGGGACCTCACCCTCAACGGACGCGTGGCCTACCAGCACTCCAACTCCTCGCTGCTCACCGCCGCCAACCTCGACACGTGGAGCTTCGCCTACGGCGCCGCGGCCAACTTCACCCTGCCCTGGGGCATGACCTTCTCCACCGACCTGCGCATGACCTCGCGCCGCGGGTTCTCGGCGGCCGAATTCAACACCAACGAACTGGAGTGGAACGCCTCGATCTCGCAGTCGATGCTCAAAGACAAAGCCCTCACCCTGCGCTTGGAGGCCTTCGACCTCCTCGGTCAGCAGAGCGAGATCACGCGTTCGCTCACCGCACTGGCGCGCACCGACGCATGGACGAACATGCTCCACACCTACGTGATGCTCCACGCCATCTACCGCCTCAACCTCTTCGGCGGTGCCAAACTGCCCGAGCGCTCCCGAAGGCCATCCGGGCGGCGAGCGTCCCGGCGGCAACTTCCGTCCCATGCAGCCCGGCAACAACGGCGGTCGGCCCGGCGGCGGCCCCGGCGGTGGCGGTCCTCGCTTCTGATCCGGCCTCGTCGCGCGCACAAGCGCCGATCGTATGCCCTCGCTTCCTCGGCGCCCCCGCTCCACAGCGATGGCACGTCCCGTTCCCATTGCGCCGTGTCGCTCTCCCTTCGCGGCGAGCCGCCCCTGCTCCTTCCTGTGCGCCCCGCCCCCGAGCAGCACCGCGGCGGCCACATCTCCCACACCCACCCTCGCCTTGTCGGCGCGGGTGGGGTTGTTACGTTGGGAGCGACAAAACTGCGCGACTTCTAAGAAAAAGTGCGCAACTATTGCGTGAAACATGCCGACTTTTTGCCCAACTCCCCTTCATCGTCCTCGACGCTGCACACCCTGCCGATCGGGCTTGTCGCACTCGCGTGCACACCGCCGGGGACAATCCGAACGGAAAACCTGCGAAAAACACCCTCTTCCCCACTTTCCCTTCCCCGCTGCCCATTGCCCTCGCAAGATCGGCACCTTTTGCAAATCCTTTGCAAAAACGGCGGTTTCGCCCGCAATTTCGAGGGCAAAAACGAGCGAAAAAATAGCCCATCGAGGCTTTTCCACCGGCCTCTCTCGCCCAAAACGGGTGAAAAACGGGCTGAAAATCATAAACAGGCGTTGAGAATTGTGCATTTCGTCGTTTTTCTCACCTCTTGGCTTCCTATCGATGCAACTATCTCGCGCAGAATAACTCAAAATCAGCACTTTTCCGCACAACTTTTTCGACGGTGCAAATCCAAAACTGACGGATATTTCCGGCACAATACCCATAAATCGACCCTCCCAAACGAAGAAATCAAGGAAAACAGCGCGTTTTTATAGTTAAATCCACCGATTAGTCTTGCCGCGTTCGATATTATTTATAACTTTGTAAGACAAAAATTCAAGTAATGTGCGTCACGCCCTCCGCCGTGCGCCTCTTTTTTCACCGAACCCGAAGATGAAATCAGAAAACACCTTCTCCTTCGCTCCCCTCTTCCGGTGGGTGCGCCGATCGGCCGTCGTGCTCCTCGGCACCCTCCTCGTGCTGCTGCTCCATGCCCCGCTTCGCGCGGGCGCGCAAGGCTGTCCCTCACTCGACACCGGCGATTTCACCGCCACCCTCATCGCGGCCAACAGCGACTGCCACACGCCGGCACGACTCACCGTGACCTACCGCAACGCCGTGGCCGGCTTCTCGGCCATGGCCTACAGCGTGTCGAAAAACCGTACGAACTACAGCACGCCCGTGGTGACGCCCCGACCGGGACTGCCCGCCGTGCTCCCCCTCGACGGCTGGAACGAAGGCGAACCCGATCTACATTCGCGCCGTGGCCACCTGCGGCACCCGACAAACTCACCGTCGTGCTGCCCAAAATCGTCTACCACGTGAAGGAGGCGGCCGACGTGCAGGCCACCGCCACCATCACCCCGGCCGGCGGTTGCGAGGCCACAGGCGGTGCCGTGAGCGTGCATCTCTCGGGCGTGAGCGGCTTCAGCAAAGCGGAGTTCAAACTCGAAAAAGACGGCGCCACGCCCCGCCATCCCTCCGTGCCGGTGGGCAACCTCACGGCACGAAAGCCCTATGAAGAGACGCTCTTCTTCAACCTGGCGCCCGGCCGCTACACCCTGCGTGTGCGCGCCGTGCCCGATTGTGTCCCCGCCACCCCCGGCGAGGGCTGGAAGACAGCGCCTACGGTGGGAACAACCCTGTCGACGTGGAGCACTTTCGGCGTCACGGCCACCACGATCCCCACCCGCGGCAACTGTCCGGGCGGTGTGGTCATCGGCGCGTCGAAAGTGGTGGGTATCGCCCGCCTGAAATACGAATTGTGGAAAAAAGGCGGCATGCGTGCCGGCACACCGCCCCTGCAAACGGCCAATGTGGTCTATCCGGCCTTCGCTCACACCTTCACCGGACTGCCCCTCGGCGACTATGAGGTGCGCGCCACCGCCACGGACTGCGATGCCACCGCCACGGGCTCGTTTGTGATCACGCAGGGCGAGTGGTGCACCCGAAAGTGAGCATCATCCGCCACACCTACGCCGGTTGCGCGGCGGTCGCCTCAAGTGCAGTTGGACGGCACCACCGCGGCCTGCCCTGCCTCCTATCGCCTCACGCCCACTGCCGGCGGCACCCCGAAGGTGCTCACCGACGTGGCGACCGAAACGGCCGAATTCTCCGGTCTGGCGGCCGGCACCTACACCCTGACCACCAACCTACGGCGGACAGACGATCAACACGCCCGTAGAGATCAAGACCGTCTCGCCCGGTGTGCTGAAAATCAAGCCCACTTTGGCCGAAACCTACTGCAGCCCGACGGGTGCCATGGAAGTGACATTGGTAGACGGCACGCTCGACGAGAGTGCCACGCTCGAGCTTTCGCTCGACGGGACGGTCGTGCGCTCGGTCAACCTCAATGCGGGCGAAACCAGCAAGACCATCGAAGGCCTGCTCCCGGGCGGCTATGCCCTTACCCTCCGCACAGCATGTGGAGCCACCGTGACAACGACGGCAGCCATCGGCATGAAGAACTCGCCCATGATCACAATGTACCCTGAATCCCAAGGCGATATTGACTTCTGCCAACCGAAACCGATGGCCAAGTTAAGGATGCGCATCGAGCTGGAGAGACCAAATGATGACGGGGATGTTGAGGAAAAGAAAAGTCTGATTCGCACTTTGCTGACGGGCGCGACCCTGCTACGGTGCGCGACGGCGACAAAGTGATTACTTCAGGCCTCATGCCGGTCGAAGAAATCATTCGTTTTTGGAAACTCAGTCCACTGCGAGCATGGTATTGTTACTACCACTCAACGATCACCCGCTCAGCTTTTCTCTCCAAATGCCTTGTGGTACGCCCACGATTCCTGCGATCGTGAAACTGAACGAGTTTACGCTAGATCCGTCGGTCCAAGAGTCTGCAGTAAAATATCCCATGGCCCTCTCGTACGAGAAGTCGTCTTGTGACAAATACAAAGTTCGAATCTCTCAACGTGGGGACTACCAAAGCGAAAACGTCACGGTGAAGCTGATTGACAACAACACCGGTCGCTCTTTGGGCGAAGTGCCCCCTCCGGAGTACGCTTATTACGGATCGAAGTTCGAAGATGTGCCTCCCGGAGACTACTATTATGAATTTTGGTCGGACTGCCCGAATGCGCCCCACCATCGCAGCGAGGTTTTCACGTTGAAAAACAATAAACCGGAAGCAGAAGTATACTCCAATTACGCCAAGGGCTGCGAACCTACAGGAAGCATCAATTATTACTATCGTTTGCCTAGCGGCGTAAGCGCCTCCACCAAGGGCAAACTCTATCGTGCAGATGGTAGTTTGGTGGAAGAAGGGAAAATCAATCAGCGCAAATTCGAGCACCTCGCTCCGGGAAAATACAAGCTCGTCGTTGTTCCTGCCCCCCAAGCAGAGGACAATTGCACAGTAGATGGCTTCACGCGTGAAATTGAAGTAACATCACACAGAGATACGCCGAGCGACACTCCGGATTACTATGCAGATGAGATCCAGAACCTTACAGCGACGCTAGGTTCCTTTGGCACCAACACAAACACTCTGAGCTTCGATTTCGTATCGATACCCGGCACTCACACCCTGAAGTTGACGGATTTCCACAGTGCTCCCATCACAAAGACCGTTACCATTCCCGACAACGGGAACAAGACGAACAAGGTTCATGTGACCTTTAACAACTTGGCAGAGTATGCCACACTAGACTTTCCCGCGGGAGAATGTGATTCAAAGCCCAAAGAACCTACAATCTCGTTAGAGTCGCTACCGATAAGTACACAAGAGCGGAACTTCAGGACGCAATACGTATAACAAACATTCCCGCCATTCCGGGATGCCGCAAGGGAAAAGTCATCTTGCACTCAAACCTTGTAGCAATGGGGGTTCCACAACGCCCCACAAAAATTTATTTGGATAGATCTAGCTACGGAGGAGGAGGTACTGTAGATTCGATCACTTCTCCCAATATCATTACAGACCTGGAAATAGAGAATGAAGGCCCCCTCACACTAACCTATCAATACGATGGGGAAAATGTTGATAATTTCACCATAAACGAGAGTAACTTCCTCGGTTATCCTTTCTTGTATCTGGATGTGCAGACGCCGCGCACCTTACTCGGCGACAAAGGTTTCATAAAGATCCAAAACATATTCGCTGCGCCCACCGATCATGTCCACATTCGGATCATCAACGACGAGAACGGGAGGGTTTTGCACGAAGAGACCATCGTGGGCACGGCCCCACATACCTATGAAATGGTTCCCGGCTCTTACACCGTGAGCTATGAAGCGCTCGATGGTTGCTATGTGGGACAAACTGGTGAACTACAACAAACCGTGAGTCCCGCAACATTGGGAATCAGAGTCGTTGAAAGTGCAATGATGTGCGCCAACGACGGCGTGATCCGCGTAAGTTTGAATGAGGATTACGGCACCGCGGACCTCATCAATTACGAAATCACACCTCAAAACGGAGGGCCCGCCATCCAAGGCCAGACCACGACACCGCTTGTGCCCAAAGAATTCCCGGGATTGGAAGCCGGTTATTACAACGTCAAGGCTACCGCCACCATTCTTCGGGGATTCGACGGACAGCCGCACAGCTACGAAACAACAAGTTCAGCTTATCTGAGCACATCTTACACAAGCCCTCTGGCGGTTCGTCCGGATCCGAACAAAGGCTCCCCGGCCATCACCGAATGTGGAGCGGGTGGCGCGATCGGCTTGCGCATTCAAGGTTCGCGATACAGCAAAGCAAAAGTATTCATCACCGAGACCCCTTCAGGCCCCCTCAACCCGCGCAAAGAAATTACCCAAAACGATAACGGTTCCTGGGGACAAAACCTCGCTCCGGGTAATTATAAGCTCTTTGTTACGGATGGCTGCATGGACATTATTGTACCTACAGCCACTGTGCAGAACAGTGAGTTCAAAGCTGCTGTAAAGCCCTACGGGTGTGTACAGGTCGATGTTAAGGCTCCTCATTCGAACAAGTTGAATTTCAGCACAATCATGAGCCTCGAGTCGTACGACCGTGAATTGAGAAGGAATTTGCTTGATAACGTAGAGTTGCAAGTCGTCTCTCCCGGTTCAGCTCCCGATGAAAACAACTGGAGAACGTATGATAGATTATCTTATCTCCCTTCCGAAACGAGCCCCTACGACTACCACTTCAAGACGTCAACGGATCGCTGACTTCAGAAACGGATACGATATCATTTATCGCTTCAAAAACTGCCCGCCTTCAATGAAACGTGTGCACCAAGCACCGGGCTCTTTCAAAGTCTGCAATCCGTTCGAAGTCTTCGTTTACAGTGTAGACAGTTGTACTTACGAACAATTCGTCATCCATGAATACGATGCAGATCGTCCTTATCGTATCGAGGTGCGCAATAATAAAACGAATCAAGTCATCTACGACCAAGTTCGTACGTTCCCGTATAAACCCAACCACGGAGACATCTGGGAGAATCAGTTCCGCTATCCCTACGGCGGCGAATACACCATGACCATCACTTCGATCAACGATCCGCTGATCCCTCCCCTTGTCACTCAAATCAAACACAATGTAATCTTCAAGCAGGAATTTTTCATCACTGCAGGAGAATTCAGGGGGAGTAAGAAAATGGTCAGCTGTACCTCTGCGAATTATCGAATCGGTTGGAGCTCTGGCAGTCAGAAGTGTTACCTCAGAACCGACGTAAAGGTATTCGACAAAGCAACGGGGACAGAGGTTAAACCCTACTTCTCACGACCGGTATACGATGATGGAAGTCAGTATGACCGATCTTTCATGCTACGCCGCAACAATGTGTATGTGCTGAAGGCCTATGAAGATGGACAATTTGTATACTCCGAAGACTATACCGTAAAATACAATATGCCCATCAACTACAAGCATGTTGACATCGATCTCTTTGACAAGTGCCACGAACCCGATGAACAATTCGCACCGGTATCTACAAACAAAGAAGAAGACCTCAACTACATTGTAGAAGAACTACCTGCCGGAGTCAAAGTTTATGACAAAAATCTTGAATATGACGACTTCTTGAAAATCCTGCTTCATGACAATGTCAACAACCGTACATATGAGTGACACGACATATCTCATTTTACGAGAACACGCTCTTCGGATAAAAGGGATTATCCAGTCATAATGGTCAGAACGTGGAACGAAATCAAAGCCGTAGGAGACACAATTAAAAATGTCAGGCCGAAGGTGCCAGTCGGAACCCACACTTTGGAAGTGTTAACTTCGTGCGGAGACCGACACACCTCGACATTCAATGTGACCTATGCCCCGTCTGCAGTTTCTAAGGTCACGTTTACAGATGTGAAGTATGAATGCGACGGCAAGATCTCCTTTACTCCTACCGGAACAGCAGCATTCCCGGACAAGAGTGACCCGGTAAATATCGTAAGCTATCGTCTCAGCGACGACAAGTACACGACTTACAACTGGGGAGATCCGGCAGGAACCTACAATTATACAGGATATGTCATCTATAAATTGTCGTTTTGAAGACGGTAGCACGTGCGAGCGTTCACAGTTTTACGATTTCAGCACTGCACCACTCGCCTTCGACAAATCGAGCACCGTCAGCTTCTTCTGCTCCGGCGCCGACAAGGGTGAGATCAACGTAGGGCTCAAAGGCGGCCATCCGCCCTACACCTACGAGTTGCGCACCCTCGATGGCCTCCTGCTAGAAACGAAAACAGCACCGGGAGCCGTAACCTTCGAGCAAAGAGTACTTGGTTCTCGCTACCGCATCGAAGCCACCGACGATTGTGGACTCACGCATATATACCAAGACGTCTTGCTGCAAGACCCCGCGTCCATTTCAGGAAGCATGAACCGTCGTGTTTCTTACTGCGAAGGCGCACAAGGCCGACTCGAAGCCATCACCTTCCCCGGCGCCACCTATACATGGACACGCCCGGATGGCTCACAGTCGCACGATAAAGTCATTACCTTCCCGGCCACGGCTGCCAATGCAGGAAAATATACCGTAAAGATCCAACTCAACTCCTGCAACGCTACTCTGTACGGACAATACGCTGTACAAGTTGCGCAACTCTCCGAAAGCACCGGCGCGCACACCAATCGCACTTGTGCAGGACAAAAGTGCAGTATTCGCCCCTCCCGCACCTATCGCCAAGCTCGACGGAGAAGATGTCGACAAAGAAGACCTCACCTACCAATGGCAATACACCAAGACTCCGAATGATGAGACCTCATGGAAGCCCATTTTCGGTGCCACCGACGCCTCGGTAGAATACGTAGCCGCCTACCCCGGCACCTACTATCTGCGCCGCACCACCCAACTCGGTGAATGTAGTGCCATCGGAGGCGTATGTACCCTCACGGTCGATCCCGGTATCACCGTCACCATGTCGGCCGGCGAGCGACGTGTGGTCATCGATCACAAGAACCCCTTCCTCCTCACCGCAGGTATCGTCTCGGGTCCCGCGGCGCGCACCTACCAATGGCAGCGCAGCCTCGACGGCAAACAGTGGAGCAACATCGCCGGAGCCACCGAAGTGACCTACACCGAGACACAACGTCTCTCCTCCGTGGTCTACTATCGTCGCATCGTCCGCTCCGGCACCTGCGAAACGAAGGGCGAACCCATCACCGTGGTCTTCAAGCGTCGCTATCCCGCGATGATCAATCCGCAAGTGCGACAGCGTGTCGACCAACATTGGTAAACCGCCCATCGGTACAGCACGCATGAACCACAGCACTCCACTCATCTTCTGTGTAATGAGTCGCGAGCCGCTCTCCTCAAAAAGGAGGTGCGGCTCGCTTTCGTTTTTCGTAATTACGGCTGTCCGCTTAAAGTTTGGCTTAAGGGTCAAATAGACTGGAGATGGAGGTAATGAATGAAACAATCTCCGCCCTCGATCACGGTGGGCGAAAGGACGAGAGCGGGCGCACAATCTACACATTTCTCCCCATTCGGTCGGCAGAGATGATGTTACAGAGCATAGAATTTCCCGTATATATCGAATCTCTGTGTTCTACACTAAACTACAAAAACAGGGGCTTTCGCAAAAGTGAGCGTTTTTTAAGCGAAAACCGTCCATTCTCGTCAAAAAGTTGTATATTTGCCTTGGATAAAAAACGAACCACGCAAAAATATGAGTAGTCGCAACGAACGTCTGGACATGCTCCGCCTGATCTTGGGGCGAGCCGCTGTCGGGAGTCAGAAGAGCTTCTTCAAGTACTGCGCCGAGGGGCTACCCGGTGACACAAGCCACGCTGTCGCGCGATCTCCAAAAGCTCAAAGCCGCCAAGGTGTCGAGCGAGGAGGGTTATCGGTATGTGCTGCCCGAGCACCCGGCCTATGTTCGCCAAATCGCCCCTTCGCTCCACACCTGAATTTCTCCGCACCTCGGGTTTTCTGAGGCATGGGTTCTCAGGCAATCTGGTCGTGATGCGCACCGTCCGGGCTATGCGACGAGCATCACGACCGAAATTGACGCCCACAGCCCCGAGGCCTCTGCGGCACGATTGCGGGCGACGACACCATTCTGGCCGTCATCCGCGAGGGTTTCGAACGCTCGCGCGTGGTCGAAGAATTGGCCATGATTCTCCCCGCCGTGCGCGGAAGAATGTGAGCCGCGTGAACAGGTAGACGAGTAGATAGGTAAACAAGTAGACCGGCGGACGGGTGAACCGATAGACAAGTTGACGGGGAAACGAGTAGCCCGCCCAACGAGTGAACAAAGCAACAGGTGCACCGGTGCCGTTTTGCACGCCCGTCGAAACAACAAACCTCCCATCCTATGCCCAAATTTCTGAAAATCCTCCTCTCTTTGGTGATGGTAATGGCCGTCTTTTATTTCACCTCGACGCCTTCGCCCACGACCACACTGGTCCGCTTGGGCTTTCTGGCAGCGTTGATCGGCTTCACGCTATTCAGCGTGATCCGCCGCAAAGATGAGGACGAATAGTCGTCGCCCCCCGACACACAAGGCGCGCAATGAGGGGCACATCGCCCTGAACGCGCAGTCTCCACTAAAATAAAACACGAGAGATGCACCGCCCGGGGACATTTCTCTCGTTGATCGTCCGGCCACGACAACCGGTTTCCGCCCGGCGCAAGACAAGTGTTCTAAGTATATTCCCAAGGTTCAAATCTTATGCTGAAACTTACACTCTACTTCTTTTCGGTCCTTCATCATCGTAATGGGCCTGTGGCTTTTGGTCGAAATGTTCACTCACCTTCCGTTGCAGCAGGCCTGGGCGTTGCTGTGGCCTGCGCTGATGATGGGCTTCGTCATCGGCGGCACCGGAGTCGTCGAAAGTATTTCCGCGAACGCAAAGAGAAAAAGCAAAACGCCCACGCGGCGGAACTCACAACCGACGAGTTGACACAATAAACGCATCGCCCCATCAACCCGAGCGGCACGCTGACGATTAGCGTGCCGCTCGGGTTTTTATTATTCCTCCCATCGCCGCGCTGACGAAGCAGTGGGCGCACGGGCAAAAAGACAAAACGCGAGCGCCACTCCACTGCGGAGTGACGCTCGCGTTGAGCGATTTGACGAATAAGAGCCGGTTCGCCGCTTTATTCCTCGATGAGGGTGGCGAGGTGGGCGCGATAGGCGTCCCAATCCTCGATGGGACGACGCGCCACGCCGCTTTTCCATCGCGGCACGCGCCACGGCGGCGGGAGACTTCGACGATGAGGCGCTTGTCGACGGGCTTCGGGATGAGTAGTCGGCGCCGAAGGTCAGTTCCTTCAGTCCGTAGGCCCTCGGCCACTAGGGCGGGGACGGGCTGTTGGGCGAGGGCGGCGATGGCGCGCACGGCACCTTGTTTCATCTCCTCGTTGATGGCGGTGGCGGCCACGTCGAGGGCACCGCGGAAGATGTGGGGAAGCCGATCCCGCTTGTTGATCTGGTTGGGATGAGTCGAGTGCGGCCGGTGCTCGCAGAGCACTTCGGGGCGGGCGGCTTTGGCCTCCCTCATGCGTGATTTCGGGCACGGGTTGGCGAGGGCGAAGATGATGGGGCGTTCGGCCATGCTGCGCACCATGTCGGCACTCACGACGTTGCCTTTCGACAGGCCGACGGGAAGACCATCGGCGCCGCGCATGGCCTCTTCGAGGGTGTGGACGTCGGTGCGCTCGGTGGCAAACTCACGCTTCTGAGCGTTGATGTCGGTGCGCGACTGAGCGATGACGCCGCGCGAGGTCGAGCATGATGAGGTTTTCGCGGCGCGCGCCGAAGGAGAGGTGAGGCGGGCGCAGGGAGATGGCGGCCGCACCGGCACCGTTGACGACGATGCGCACGTCTTCGATGCGCTTGCCCACCGCGGAGGGCGTTGAGCAGACCGGCGCAGGAGATGATGGCCGTGCCGTGCTGGTCGTCGTGCATGACGGGGATGTCGAGTTCGGCTTTCAGGCGCGTCTCGATTTCGAAAGCATTCGGGGGCTTTTGATGTCTTCGAGATTGATGCCGCCGAAGGTGGGGGCGATGGCTGACGACCTGAATGAAGCGTTCGGGTCTTTCTCGTCGACCTCGATGTCGTGAGTCGACGCCGCCGTAGATTTTTGAAGAGGAGGCTTTTGCCTTCCATGACGGGTTTGCCGGCCAGGGCGCCGATGTCGCCGAGACCGAGCACGGCGGTGCCGTTGGAGATGACGGCCACGAGGTTGCCCTTGTTGGTGTAGCGATGAGCGTCTTGGGGTTGCTTTTTCGATTTCGAGCGGGGCTCAGCCACGCCGGGGCTGTAGGCGAGCGAGAGGTCGTGGGCGGTGGCGTGGGGCTTTGGTGGGAACGACGGCAATCTTGCCGGGACGGCCTTTTCAGTGAGTGATCGAGGGCTTCTTGTTTGCTGATTTGTGCCATAATGTCTATGGAGGATTAAGTGGAAGGGGCGCGCCGTTGGCCGCGCTGTGAGCGAAAAGGGCGAAAGGGCGAAAGGGCTGCGCTGCGTTTTGCCTTCCCTCACCGTCGGGAGAGGAGATGGGCAAGTTGTGTAGGCAAAGTTACGGATTTTTCGTGATGGGCGGTGCAAAATGGGCGAAAGCCCGCGGGAAAATCGCGGATGCTCCCCAACCGTGTACAAAAACCGCTCGCACGGGCTGTGAAGCTGTGCGAGCGGTGGAGCTAACCCGAAGGGCACATTGAGCAAGGGGGAATCCTTAGGGCATGACGAAACGCTGCGTGAGTGTGGTGACCTTGTTGGACACGCGCACCACATAGGCGCCCGGCATAACGACGGATCCGGTGTTTTCGCTGCCGGCTTCGACCTTGAAGCGGGCTTGAATCTTACCGGCGGCGTCGAAGACGAGGGCTTCGGCGGGTTCGTCAGTGAAGTTCTTGACGGTGAAGTTGCGACGCAGGTCGGCCGAGATTTGGAATCCGCGCTGGTCTGCGGTGGCTTTCGCACCGTTGCCGAGGATGGTGAAGCGGTGTGCCGCATCGCCCTGGGCTGCGGTGAACTCATAGGTGTCGCCGTCGTGGATGGCGCGGGTGAGTCCGGTGCGCTTGTCGAGGAGGGTGTACTCCTGAGCGCCGTCTGCTCCGTCGATGTGGAAGGTGAGCTTGTAGTTCTGCTCGCCTTCAGCGGGCACGAATCCAAGTTTCGTTTCGCCGATGGTCTCGGTCGTCGTCACTTGGTAGCTGCGATCCTGCATGGCGTAGAGCGCCGTCTCGCCGGGTGCGAAGATCTTTTTCACCGTCCCAACCGTTGTCGTAGCGATCGGTGGTACCTTCGGCTTGAACGAGCCAGAGGCGGTCGGCCGACTTGGCGCTTTCGACATCGATAGCCAGGGAGTGGAAGCGACGTTCGGGTGCGCGGTTTTCGGTAGCCACCACATTGACGAGGTCGGCATAGCGGTATTTGAGCGTACCGGCTCCGGTGCTCTTGACCATGAAGCTGGAGAGCGACGGGATGTCCTTCGGCATACCATTAACATAACCTGCGAGGTTGGCGGGGATGGCCTTGGTGTGCTGACCTTCGGTGACGCCGGTGTTGATCGTCGCGTTGGCGCCGTTGTTGGCGATCCAGTCCTTACGCGAACCGGTGTTGAAGAGGTAGACCACCTTGTCGGCTGCCGTAGCACCGGAGAAGTCGAGGTTTCTCGATGTTCATCGCGCCGGTGTAGGGGTTGGCCAGGATGTTCATGTCCTGATGGTTGGTGGCCGAGGCCATACCGTTCACGTTGAAGGTGAAGTCGCCGGTGTTGAGTTCGCCGATGAAGCGATAGTTGGCAGGTTTCGGCTGGGTGATTTCGTAAAGCCTCGCCCTGCGTGAGCGTACCGGTGGTGACGTCTTCCCACTTCTCGTCGGAGTTGGGGACATTGAGCGTACGGTTGTGCTGCACCCCAGGTGCTTTCGAGGAGCAACTGATCGCGGTTGGCGGACTTGACGGGCGAACCGAAGTATTGCCAGGTGGCGTAGGTCTTGTTGCGGTTGCCGTCGAACGACTTGGCAAACATTTCGACATTTGCCTTGTAGTTGGGGTTGCTGGCGGGCTTCTCGATGAGGAAGGTACCGTTGGGCTTGCCTTCTTCGGCCTGCACGACAGTGTATTCGGCTATGCCGCGATCCCTGAGGTTAGGTGTAGCCTGAACTCGGTTAGATCCTAAATCCCAGAAATACGCCTTTTCTTTGAGGAGAATTTGGTTACCGGGGGTAGCGACCATGGCACGACCGTTTTCGGTGGAGTTGACATAGTTGCGCACTACGCGGTTTTGGTCAGCATAAAGGTCGCGAATGGCCGTTTCACCATAGGGGACTATGTCAGCTTCATCGCGGTTCCTGTTGACACTGGCGAAGACTACATCCGACTTTCTGTTGTTAGCATAATTGCCTACGAGGGTGTTCGGCACGAAACGTCCCGTCCAGTTCTCGGCGTTGGCCCAGTCGTTGTTGATATAACCATACCAGTAGTTCAATTCGCTGGCGTCGAGGGTGAAGGTGTTCGTACGGAAGAAGCGCTCTGCCAGTACACGGGTTTCACCGTCACCGACATCGTTCTGTCCCTTGGCCTTCACGGTGGCGAAATAGGTACGGCGGTCGCCGGAAGCGGTGCCTTCGGGCTGCTTGAGCACAGCGTCGAAACCATCGGTGGTGATGGGCGTCGTTCCGCGCTCGAAGGATTCGAGAGGATAGCCGTCCGTGTTGAAGGCATCGGTGGTCATCGCCACGAAGAGGCGAGCATTCTCACCATAACCGCGGCGGAAGGTGATTCTACCCTCACTAATCTGATAATCGGTGGCGGGCACGCGCACATATTGGTCGGTCGCTGCATTAATTTCACGCCAAACCTCATAGCGCGTGGTCTTCTCCGAGCCGGCTACACCTGTTGCTTTGAGCTGTCTGCTGAGATCCATCGTCTCGAGGGGGCGCCAAGTGTCGTCGTTTCGAGGCGACTTAGGCACTTCGTAGCGCTGCTGCAGCGTATAGTAGTAGTGCTCTTTGGGGAGCTTGCCGGGCAATGCAGGCAGCGTGGCGATGTTCAGTTTGTTAATCGACAGATTGGCCATGCCATCAACTGCCAACCTGCGGTCTACCTTGATATCAGCGTTGTCACCGCCCAGTGCTTTTTTTGGAATGCAGCGCATTACCTCCCCTTATAAAACCGACCAGTTGTCGCTTTTAAAGCAATCGTATCCAGATATAAGAACATAGTTGTCCAGCAGGGTTTTTGGACAAATCAAGTTTGAACTTTACTATAATCTGAGTGGTAAAAGGAAGTCAGAAGATTTTCTGAAAGATTCAATTCAAGCGTCGATGCAGTCGAACCACCGGGATCAAAGTCTTTCAGTTTGTTCGTTGCGAGATTGAGCGTTTCGATCTGCAGTCACTTTCTGTTCCCAAAGCGCCAGCGACCCTGTGCGTTGGCCGTTCCGAGCACATTGTCGTGCAAATCGACATAGCGGAGAGCAGGTGCGGTGTTGAAGGTGGCATCTTTGAGCGTTTGCGAAGCGGAAACGAGTTTCCACATACCATTTTCGCCCGTGATTTTGATCACACCGCCTTGGGTGGCAGCCACATTCACCTCGAACTCGCGATCTTCCGTGAGATTGTACATCTGACGAATGTTCTTGCCGTCGTTTTCGTAGTCGATAAAGACGATGGGCCAGTGATCGCGCGTCACCTTCGTGGGATCTTCGGGCGCAAGGGTGAATTTCACCTTGCCGGCGGCCGAAGCCTTGATGAGGACAACGCGATCGAGAAGGTTGTGAGTGGTTTCTTCGGACTGCGCCGGCGTGGCTTGCGCCTGTGCACGCTGTGCGAAAGATCCCATCAGCAAGCCGGCAGCCAGAATGGCGGGCAGGCTTCGCTTCACGCTGAGGGCAGCCGTGAGACTGCGAATCGGTAAGGAATTCTTTTTCATTGCAGATGGGAATGTTTAGTTGATGACACGTCCGTTGATGTGGATGTGGTTCGGTCGTCTTCCGCTGAAATCTTCGCTCAGATAGAATCTGCAGGGTATAAACAGCATTGCGACGGATTTGGCCGTGATAGGCGGTGTTAGCCGTTCCTCCTCCGATGCGTAAGTAACATTTTCCGCTTTGAGGTTCAGGGTAATTTTCATCTTCCTTGGCTACGTTCTTAGCCGTTTCATCTGTAGCCCAACGAGAGGTGTAAGTGATCTCGAGATAAGTCATTCCGTTGAGATCTTGCGAACCGAAAACAGGGTGCGAAACAAAATGCTCAGGAAGATAGATGGAGATGGTGGGATAAGTTTTCAAACCGTAAGAAATCGTCGGCGTGCCTAACGCGGGAAGGTCGATCGGGTCGAGATAGGGGTAGTCGGTAGGGGATGCCTTGTGCTTGAGGTCATAGTTGGCAATAGGCCCTCCGACAGAGAACTTGGCGGGAACGTTGAGCACACGAATACCAGTAATTTCGAAATCGTAGGGGTTATATTTCCAATCAACACGCCCACCCAGTTCTGCGGTGGGAATGATGTCGATGCGGGCAAAGAGACGCTCAAGCTTCACTTCGCTCTTGCTCAGCGACGTCAATCCACTGACTGCATTCGTGGGCGACTCCACGTCGCGGAGGGCTGCACTCATGGGGATGGGCTTCTTCGCGTCGTTGCCAAAGAAACCGCGGATGTAATCCTTCGTGTTGAACTCCAATTTATTGAAGTCGGTTTCCACACCGGAAATGCCCATGCGCTCAGCATCGTCGGCTTTGAGGTTGGCGGCGAAGAAGAAATCCTTCTTGCCGAGGAAGCTCTCTACGTTGAAAACCGCGGTGTTCGTTCCACCGGTTGCAACGTCAAAAGATTTACCCGTGAGCGTAGAGACATAGGGGCGAACCGGCGAGGATGACATTGTCAACCTGGTCTTCTTTGTCCGTGGCATCGGTGTTGACCGATTCGCCGGTTTGCGAACGGACATCGACTTTCCAAGCAATCTTTTCAGGCTTGGACGCAGGGTATTGCGTTTCTTCGTCGGCGGAGCAGGCCGTGAAGCTGAGCACGGCTGCGGCGCTCAAAAGGAGAAAAATGTTCTTAGTCATTTCGTGGTTGGCTGCTGAGAGAATATAGAGCATAAAGGGCGAACGGCTGAACGTACGTCAGACGTTCGCCCCATAAGAGTGGCGTTGTGCTCGCAAAAGTTTAGAGACGTTCTACTACTTGATCGTCACCGTGGTAGCCGGGCACAGTCACTGCATCCCACTTTTTAACCGTCATCTTAAATTCGAGGACGACAGCATTGTCGGGGCTGGGAGAGCCAGGGGCCTCGACGTGTGCGCATGAAGGACGTAACGGCAGTTACGATCGATCTTGCGGGGAAGGAGCACTTTGTAGTCATTTTTACGGCATCGTTGCTGAAGTCGCCGCCGGCGGGAGGGAAGATGCCGGCAAGGGGTTACCGTCGCCCAATTTGGCAGGGGAGTTCGAGCAAGATGTAGGGGGCAGGCGCATCGGCCGGGGTCTTGCCGGTGATGTCATATTCGTTGACATAGACCGTGGGGAGCGCAGAAGTGGGCACGGGGTCGGCCGGGGTGAGCGGCGCAGGGCTGAGCCGTGAGGTCGGCGATTTGCGTTTTCGCACCATCTACGCGGCTCGTGATGTCGTCATTGACACCCACATAAGTTTTTGCCGGGGAAATCTTTATAGGTGTAGAGGCCTTTTTGCTGATTGGGAATCAATTTGTCCCAATTATAATAAAGCACTACATCGAAACGGGAAACGGCACGCTTGACGCTCACCTCGATTTTGTTGTCCTGTGTGTTGGGGTTGGCAAAATTCACCGCTTTGGTTCCGGTCATCAGCAGCGGCGTGCTCAGATCGTTGACCGTTGCGATCGTCTGTGACACGGCTTTTTGGAGCTGATCGAGCGTCGTGATCTCATCCGTAGCACCGACGGCCAAACGGCTGCGCACGGCATCGGGGAGATTGAGCAAGGTGATGGCGGTCAAACCGTTGACGTCCGCTGCTTTGACAGGGAGATAAACCGTTTGCGTGGAGGGATCGTTGTTCAACCAGTCGCCGACTTGTCCGGATTCGAAGTGGAAATAGCCGGCAGCAGCGCCACCCGAGTTGGGGGTGATGGGCTTTTTGTTCTGTCCTTGGAAGAAGACCACGTCCACCTTGTCGACGTGATTTTCTGCCGGTGTGGCAATACCGCGGGTATCGCGCTGCACGAGATCCTCGGCGCCGAAGCGGAGTTGGAGCTTGCCTTCACCGCCGTTGGGTCCGTCGGGTTCATAGGTCTTGTTGCAAGCACCCAAAAGAATCGCCGCGACGGCCAGGAGTGCGATGCTGAGCGTATGGATTAGTTTCATCGTTATTCGCTTTTGACGGTGTAGACGACCTTATTGTTGTATTTGATGTCGAAGATCGGTGTGCCCGGGGCGGCAGGTTCCGTGGGCAGTTGGAGTTTGGCCTTGGTTTGTTCTTGGAAAGCGCTCTGACCGGCTTGGTTGCCGAAGCGGAGCTTGTCGAGGTTGTCACTACCCACAATGAACTTCGCATTGTTGACACGCGGCACGAGTTCCACGAGTCAGGCTGTACGAGTCCCTTCTCGGCTGTGACGATGCGCACCGTGGAGGCACCGCCGAGAAAGTGGGTTCGTCTACTACGACATTGAAGTTATATCCTGCATAGACACGGCCGATTTTACCCGTACAGCAGTCCTCAATGTTATAATTGAGCGTGAGTTGGAAACCTTCTTTTGCCGTAATCTCGTAGGCGTTGTTACGCACGGTGGAGAACTTCGAGTAGTTCGCTGCGTTGGGGAGCACGTAGTAGCGCCCGTCTTGACTTCCTGCTGGTTCTCGGTGAAAGCACTTTTGCCAAATCGAGAACTTGGCAGTAGTCGTTGTTGCCACCGTCGGTGATATAGAAGGACGTGGATCCGGTTACGAAACCGGGCAGTGCGGGATCGTTTGTATCGACGCGGCGGAGGTACTCGGGAACGTAGTAGGAAGTGACGTAATCGTAGAGCGTGGTGGGCTGTCCGGGTTGCTCACTGAGAGCAAGGTAGTGCGCCTCCGAGTTGGCGAGCATCTGCGCCTTGGTGAAACCATTGGTTTCGGCCAACTCTGTGGGGGCATAGAAGTCAGTGGAGAACTGTCCGTTGGTCGGATAGTCGTCGCCTTGGAAGTAAGGGTTGACGAAGAGGGAGAAGTACTTCGGCACGTTCACGAGCGAGAGTCCCTTGAAGGGGAGGACGCGCTTGAACTTGATGTCGGTCGCTTTGGGTGCGCCGGCTACTTCGTCGACTTGCACCACCCCTTTGAGGGTGAGCTTCACTTTGGCGAGCGAGCGGATAAGTTCCACTTGTTCGTCGCCGTCGGCTTCGAAGTGCTGCGGGTCGGTTTGGAGTTTACCCTTACCGTTGCGCTCTGCCACCACCGTGACATCGCGATAGACGCGGGTCATGAGGCATGGGCTTGGCCTCAGAGGGACGATAGCCGGCGGGGAAAGCGATGTGCGTCAGCGCGTTGTTGGCAAAGAGCTGTGCGCGATTGGTGATGCCGGTGAGCGGGACGGTGAGTCCCCAGTCTTGTTCGTTGGCGATGAAGAAGAAATCGCGCTGCCCTTCGGTGAGTTTGAAAGGCTTCGACCACACGGTGGTTTGGCCTTCGGGCTGATTGGTGAAATCAGCGACCGTGTGCATTTTGTTATAGAGCACCGCTCCGCTGGGCGTGTCGCAAATGATGAGTCGCACCGTCTTGACGCGGTCTTCAAAGTCGGCACTGGTGTTGATCGTGCCGGCCACGCCTCTAATGCCTACGGCAGCAGACGCATCACAGACCCCGGTGCCTGGGCTCTTCCGGTCCGATAAACTCTTGCTTGCATCCTGCTGTAAAGCCAGGAGCACAGCGAGGCTCGCTGCGAGTCCGGTGCGGTGTAAAATGTCGTTCAAAGGGAGCATAGTCATATTGTGAAAAGCGTCGTGCTGAGTGCTTCGGCGCGGTGGAGAGGGGGGTGTATAGGCGGCACTGAGGCCGCCTTTACACAGAGAATGGGGTTCTTATTATAACACGAACTCGAAAGTGTGCACCAACCAGTCGTTGATGAAGACGCCGGCACACATGTATTGTCCGCATCCGTTGCACTTATCCTTGATGAGGAACTTGACGTCGATGTCGTGTTCGCAGTTGGGATTGAAGTTAAACTTGTTCTCGGGCTTGCTGGCGTAAGCGAGAATAGCGGCAATGAGGTCGTGTTGGATATCAGCGGGCATGTCGACGTCGCGGGTTTGTCCGTTGGCGCTGTGCGAAATGCGCACGGAGCTGCCGAGTCCGGATTCGAGGTCGAGGAGGGTGTATTTCGCGGTGAGCGCAGTGTCGCCGTACACCACGGGGCCGTTCGTCGGGTAGACGATAGCGGGGGGATTCAACGGGTGCGTTGCGTCGTAGTTGTAAGATCCGTTGCCGGATTTGATTTCAAGTCCGAACTCGCGAATCGAAGGCGCTTGTTTGCGCTCGCGGATCGATTTGTCGAGTACTACGGAAACATTGAGTCGGTAGGTAAGTTCGCCGACCGACACGGCGATGTGCTGTTCCTGCGTTCCGTTCTTTGCAGGGTTCTTCAGTACGACCGAGTGATTGGATTGTCCATGATAGACACGGTCGTTGGCCAAATTCATATAGTTGTTGTCAGCACCATAGCGGAGAGAGGCGAAGACTTCGCTCTTCTTCTTGCCGATTTTGGCGTCGGAGACATTGAATTTGCCGTTCACTCCCGTCCAGGCGTAGATGTTGTAGACGCGATCTTGATCGGGGGTGGGGTTGTTGATGGGGAGTTTGATCTCTGTGAAACCCTTTTGTTGGTTGCCGAGATCGATGTCCTTGAGTTCAGCGCTCGCTGCAAGACGATTGTCCTCGTCGAAGGCAAAGAGGTGAACGTTGGTTTTGTAATGTTCAGCCCGATGGAATCTGCCTTACAAGTCGTGTTGTAGAGTTTCACTACACAGCCTGGGGCAGTTGTCGAGGTCATCGTGGAACATGGATTCGCAGCCTGTAAGGAGCAATCCCAGTCCTAAGGTGAAAAACACTCCAGTAAGCTTGTTAGGTAAATTCATCGTGATGTGAGAAAAAGAGAAAGAGAAAAAGTGCGGCGAGGGAGAGGATTTCTCCCTCGCCGCGGGTATATCGTTGTTGACGATGATCAGTTGACCGATGTCAACAAGGACAGACAAAGATTAGTTTGCCGAGGATGGTTTCGAAGGTGTGAACCTGCCAGGGAGGATCGTCGTCAACCGACATCCAAGCTTCCTTCAACGAGAGGGATCATTGGGCTTGATGTCCGTAGGAGGCTCCTTAGGGATCGAGGGATTTCCTTACCGGGGTTGTTAGGATCAGGGCACGCCGGGCTCAGGATCAGGGGTTGTTAGGGGTTGTTCGGACGACGGGGGTTCGTCTTGGGATCAACGGGCTTCGTGGGATATACCGGTTCGTTCGTGTTAGGCACGAGGGGGTTCCAGTTGTATACGTAGTTAGCGATACCCTTGATCTGGATGTGGTAGATGTTGTTACGGATAGCGGGCGAGTTGATCCACTCCGTTGCGCTCTTCTTGTCGGGGTTCACCCATACGAAGTAGAGCACCTTACCCTTAACGAACTTCTTCACCTTCATGGCAGAAGCAGCAGCGTTGCCATTGGTGGTGGGATCGTTAGCGGCAGCTGCGCTCTGGTAGAACTTGCCGTCGTCACCGAGGAAGAGATCGTCGTCCGCGTTGGTGGTGCTCCAGTTACGGTTAACGCTCTTGTCGTTCATGTAAACGTACTCGGGGTTGATCTTACCGCGAACGAGGACGTAAGCGGTGTTACCCTTGCGGTAGCCGCTGTTACCACGATCGGCAGCGTCGTACTTGTGCGTGTTGGCGAGGATGAATTCACCGTGGAGACCGTCTTGGTTCTTCACATACTCAAGCACGTTGTCGAGGCTAGCGTTGTAAGTAGCGTTCTTCACAACGTTGCGACCACCGAAGTGGTTGGTCTTGTTACGCCAGAGACCCGTGTAGTCGTACTTCTCGAAAGTTTGGGGTACGTCGTAGTCCGAACCGGGATCGGTAGCGCTACCAACGGGGATGTAGTCGCTGTTGGGCGTCTTGTACTTGAAGTTCGTGGGATCGGCGCTTTCCTGCTGATCGAAGTAGAGCGAGCTTTCACCCTGACCCACAACATAAGTGAGGTTCGTGATGGTTACCACCTTCACAGCGTCACCGTTATCAACGGTTTCAACCGTGGGAGTCGTGGGATCGTCGCCCATGATTTCGTAAGATTCCTTATCGGAAGTTACGAGTACGCGAGCAACTACACGCTGTACAGAAACGTTAGCGCGGTTGGGGGGAGCAGCAGCGGTGCTGATCGTTTGCGTTTCAGTCACACCGTCGACAACCGTAACCTCACCGTAAGGGCCGGTCATCGTGATGACGTCCTTCTGGTTGGCACCCGTACCGTCCAAGCGGGCGAGGTGATCAGCTACAGTGAAGGGATCGGTCGTAGCGGCAGCAGCAGTCGTAGCTTCCGTTTCGGTGTACTTCGTGGGAGCGGGAGTACCGGCAGCGGTCTGGAGCTTCAATACGTCGTTGTACTTCGCTTTGAAATCGTCGAAGTCATTGATCGAATTGAGGAAAGCCTTGGTTTCAGCCGTGGGGTTCACCACAACGAATACGCGCTTGTTACCCGGATCCACCTTGAAGCCCTTGGTAGGACGGATGAAGGCGTAGTTGGGCTGACCGGCTTTGGGCTGTTCGAACGTGAAGTCCGTGGGACCGAGGGTAGCTTGCTTCTCGAGCGAGAACTGGCTGGGACCGGTAGCGGCAGCGTCAGCCTTGAAGATGTAAACGTCTACGCTTTCGATAAGGTCATTACCCATCCACTTACCTACGTAGTTGTGTTCGGGTGCGTTGAGATCTTGACCGTCGGCGGCGGCACGCGCTTTGCGATCGGGAAGCTGAAGAGCGAACTCAATAGACATCGAAGTCGTTCCACCGATAGTCTTTTCGGTAACGGGCTTGATCTCTTCGTTCGAGCAAGCAGAGAATGTTCCCACAGAGGCCGTAGCCGTGAGGAGCATTGCTGCGAGGAGAAGATGTTTCTTCATAACGAATAAATTGTTGATTATTGAATGGATTATCTGATTGGGGAAGAGTTTAGACTCGCAGGGCATCCTTTCGGCGCCTTGTCAGGTCTTAACGCTCCACCTTGCTCAATTCTTGGAGGTTCTTGACGGCTTGGGGCAGGTTACCTGCGCGGCGGAAGCACTCAGCGGCTTGTTGGTAGTTGCCGGCGAGGGCGTAGTGCACGCCAAGGTTGTTCAACTGTTCTGCAGAAGCAGGGAAGTTGGCGAGGAAATCAGTGTAGTTTCCGTTGTTTCCTGCGGCCAAATTACCGGCGATGGCGTTGAAGCGGCTCACGGGTGCGTCGGGGAAGAGACGCTGTGCGGTGTCGAACACGCCACGACGTTCGGCGCTACCTTCGGGGAAGCTGTTGCCCACCTGATAGAGTTCGGCGAGACTGAGCAGACGCGGGTTGGTCTTGTAGCGCTCGATGGCTTCGGCAGCGTTGAAGCTGCGCACTTGGTAGGTGAACTGGTATTCGGTGCGACGGAGTTCGGGGAAGGCGTTCTCGAGGAGGAAGCGATAAGCGTTGCCGCCGTCGAGTTTCCTGAGGTTCTCCTTACGCGCGTTATTATTGCGTGCTTGTCCGTCGACGATGTCGAGGAGTTGGGCGTTCCACTGCGTATTGTTGGCGGTGAGCCACTGGCGGAGTCCGGCCCAGTCTTCGCCGTGTCCTTGCACTTGGAAGAGGCGGGTGGAGAGGCCGTAGGTTTTGTTCGAGGTATTTCACGAACGACTTGGCACGGCCGTCGGCGAGGCGGATGTTGTTGGCCTCTTGTCCTTCGGGCGAAGCATAACCGTCGATGTTCACGGTGCGTACCGTCACGTCCTTGTTGCCGAGGATGGCGTTGGCCACACTGTCGACGCGGGCGAATTCAACGGCGTTGTTGCCGAGGTTGCGGAGGAGTTCGGTGCGGTTGACGCGGAAGTTGAAGCGTGCGATGAACTTTTCGGAGCGCACTTTGACGGCTTCGGCTTCGGGGGTAATATAGGCCACCGAGAAGGTGGGGCGATAGGGATCACGCGAAAGGCGTTCGGCTACGGTGAACTCGTGGCGTTCGAGTTCGCAGGAAGCGCAGCCGGTGATTTGCTCTTCGACGTTGAGTTTTGCAGTGCGAGTCCACTCATAGGCAGGTGCGGTGATGCTGACGGGCACGACCATGCGTTCGCCTCTTGCGCGGAGGGGTTGGGGTGTGGTGCGCTCACCGCGCTGCCACATGATGTGGCGGTTGCGTCCGGCCACCGAGATGGGGGCGAACTCATAGACTTGCGTGCCGTCTTGCGACACGAGTCGGGGGCGGAGGTTGAGCTGCGCGTTGGTGCCGAGGTCAACGTGGTCGAGGATCACGTCGAAGGCGATGCGGATGCTGTCGCGTCCGGCCTTCACCTTGGCGGGTGTGAATCCGACGTTTCCCCGAACGTCTCCTGCGGCGTGGGCCGGGAGCGCCAGCGCGGCGGAGAGCAATGCGATGACAGAGAGAGATTTGAAAATCATGTTGCTTAGGGGCTTACGTGAGGGTTATCGAATGACGTAGACTACGGAGAGAGCGGCCTTGGTCAGACCGAAGTAGTCTTTGGTTTTGCTGGCTTCGAGGTTGCCGCAAGTGTTGCAGCGGAACTTATCGTAGTCCAAATAGGCGTAACCGGCGCCCACTTCGGCTTCGAGACTCCAGCGACGGTTGAGCACGAGTTGGTAACCCATACCGACACCGGCTCCGACAAACCAACCTTCGTAACGGTTCTTTTCGAGGGTGTGGAGGATACCTCCGGGGAACTTCATGTTCGAAACATTGAAACGTCCGGCGTGGGCGTGAATGCCGAAGAAGAGTCCGTTGAAGCGTTCGCACGTCCAATAGCGCCATTCGGGCTGGATCGCAATGTGCTTGAACTTTTTGTTGGCCTGCTTGTCGAGGTCGAAGGGATTGAATCCCACCTGCACGTCAAAGGTCTGCTTCTTGTTCAGGCCGAACTCGAGGCTGAGGTTAGGCGTGGAGGTCGCGTCGTAGAGCAGATTGTTCTTGATCACGACTTGCTGTGCGCTTGTCCCGATGAAGGTGGCTGCCATGAGGGTGAGTAGCAAGAAGAATTTCTTCATATCTAGGTGTTGTTGTATACTTACCGATTGGGGCGGTGGGATAGTTGATTCTGTATTATGGTGTGACGGTCGGCGGAGCGGCTGTCGGTTGTCGCGTGCGGCGGTTGTGCGCCTCTATATATAGGTACGCGCGGCCTGCGTGTAGGCGTCGGCGTCCGTTCGAGCGCGGGAGGGGTGAGTCGTTGGGAGAAAAGTTTCTTCGCAGGCGTTGGGCGCGTCGAAGACGGTGCATTGGCTGCACTGGGTCATCTCGTGATGAGTTCTATCGTCATCTCGCTTAGACGTGCCCTGCGCGTCATCGCTGTGTCGGTGGTCGCGCGTTGGCCGGTTTGGGCATCTCTGGTTGCGTTCTTGTGCCAGTTGGTTGCTCAAGCTGCCGTACTGTGCTTAGGCTTCTCTCCTCTCGGAGGTCACGTGGTCGATGAGGGACTGAGCGTGCGTGAACGTGTTGTTGGTTCTTTTCCGACTCGTCGTTTCATCTTTGGAGGGGGCTTCGGGTTGTGCGGTGCGCCGGCTGGGCGCTCGCCGTATTCCCAAGGCGGAAGGAAGTAACCGGTCGGTGGAAAATCGTCGTTTTACGAGGCCTTGGCCTGTCGACTCCGATAGATTACGCTGCAAAGGTATCAGTTAAATTCCTTACCAGCCAAATGTAAATGCACTTTTCTTCATTCCGAGGCTCATTTTTAACATTTCGCCGCATAATATCCCCCGTTTTGGGGCGAAAAGTCCCCGTTCGTGCGCAACACACGTGCTCCAAAAGCGGGCTATCTCACTGATTGTGTGAGAGATGCGAAGGAGTAAGCGTGTAGTCGCGTCCCGCGGACGCGCGTTGACGTACGCGGTTTTGCGCGCACACAGTTCTCGCTTTTTCCTCGGCGACTTTTACCCCGAACCTGGGGTGTCTCGGGGTATTTTTTTCACGACTGCGGGGCAGAAAAAGAGCGTAAAACACAGATTTTCAGCACATCTCACGAAAAAGCGGTGCGCCGACGAGGTTTTCACGGGGGATATGTACAAGACTGTGGAAAAGTTGTGCAAAAACTTGTTCGATCTCCCGACGTTGATCATTATTTGGACACATCATTCGGACACGATACTTAAAATTGAGCGCAATTGTGCAAGCGCATCGGCCGTGGCACCCTGTTCCCCGCCTGCCGTTGCGACTCGGGTGCAAACGGAGCGCGCCCGCCCGACCACTTTCACTCGCCCCACCCCGACGGGCGCCCCCGGCAGCCCACTGCCGAGACCCTCCCCACTCCTTTCTGCGAACCCCGCCCGACCGTGAGGCCTTTTCCCCACGGGGCGGAACCACCGCTCGGCAACCCTCGCACCGAGCAACCCTCTTCCACAACGAAAGGCGCGAACGGCGCGCTACCCTTTTCGCCTTTCTCCGCTCCTATATTATATATACGCGCGCGCGAAGGGGACTTTTCCTCCCCTCGACGGGAGGGGATCGGTGCGCCCGGCGGTGGAAAAACGGAAAGGCGGGGAGAAACGCACGGGAAGGTGGACATTTTCTCCACACCGTGGAAAAGACTGTGGAAAACAAATTGTGGATAAGTGGAAAAATCGGCGCGCTTTTTCCACCGCTCCGCAACGAACGGAGGCGAAGCGGCGAACGGCGCCGGAGCAGCGGGGCGCTAAACCGCGAAAGCGCTGCGCGAAGCCCCCAAAGCCCCACACGAGGTGGCGAAAACTTGCATTAAAGCGAGAGAAGCGCAGCCCCCGCGAACGGAAAAGCCCGCACACCGGCACGGAAACTCAACATCCGACCGCGAAAACACAGCGCTTGTCAACAAGAAAAGGGCGCAGCGAGCCGGAAACGAGCGAGAGAAAAGCCAAAAACAGTTGCGCCCCTCGCACGATAACGACGAGGGGCGCCAGCCGGCGGGCACGGATATTTAGCAAAACAAAGCCTTTCGCGGCGGCCAATGAGGAAAAATAAACGCGAAAGGGGGTGATAGCGAACCGACAACGCGGGTGACACTGCAGAAGAAACACAGTTGCGCAGCAGAAGAAACGAGGAGGGCGCAGAAATGCGAGGACTAAAGCGGCAGACCGGGGGTGCTGACGGACGAAGCAACGCAGTTGCGCAGCAGAAGAAACGCGGAGGCAGCGGAAATGCGCAGCGCCGGGCTTAGCGGTCGTCAGCCCACAGCAGTTTCGCGCCGACAACTCGCCGCACCTGCGCCTCTTCTATCTATAATACACCTCGCACGAGCACTTTTCCCGACCGCCGGCGCATTTTCCCTTTGCTCCCCACTCCGTTCGCTTCAATGGCACAACTCATCGCCCGCACGTCCCTCACTGCCGCGCGCGCCTTCGCCCACTACTTCCTCGCGCACCCTCTTCCCAGTCGTAATACCGCGTTCTTGCCCCTTTTGCGCACAGCTGCAGGGAAAGTAAACGGGTGAACAAGTAAACCTGGTCTACAAGGAAACGTAAACGAGTAAACCCGTAAACGAGAGGAACACGCGAAGCAACCCTCTCACACGTTTACTCGTCTACGAGTCGACTGGTCTACAAGGGAAGTAAACGGGTAACAAGTAAACCCGTAAACGAGAGGAACACGCGAAGCTACCATCTCACGCGTTTACTCGGTCTACGCGTTTACACGTCTACTCCTCCCTCCTTTACGAAAGAAAAAAGAAATCGGCGCACCTCTGCGAGAGAAGTGCGCCGATTGTTCGGGCGGGTTGAAAGAAAGAGGGCAAGCCTCCGCCGCTCCACCCGAGGGAGCGGACCAAAACGAGCTTAGGCTTCAGCCTTGGGCTCAACGCTTACGACGCTGCGGTCGCGTGCGCCACGCTTGAAGACAACAGTGCCGTCTGCGAGCGCGTAGAGGGTGTGATCGGAACCCATACCCACGTTCTTGCCGGGGTAGTGAGGCGGTGCCGCGTTGGCGAACGATAATGTTACCGGCTACGCAAGCCTGTCCGCCCCAGATCTTAACACCCAGACGTTGTGATGCTGATTCACGGCCGTTCTTCGAACTACCTACACCTTTTTGTGTGCCATTGTGTTGTGTGTGTTAAGTGGTTATGCGATTACTTCTTTAATAGTGACTTCGGTAAACTGGTGGCGATAGCCGTTGAGTTTACGATAGCCCTTGCGGCGCTTCTTGTGGAAAACGAGCACCTTGTCGCCCTTTACGAGGGGCGTGGTAACTTCTGCCACGACTTTAGCACCTGCGACGGTGGGAGCACCCACTTTCACTGCGCCGTCGGCGTCAATGAGGAGCACCTTGTCGAATTCAACAGTTTGTCCGCTTTCAGCATTGCGGACGCGGTCTACGAAAAGCTTGCGGCCTTGCTCGACCTTAAACTGATGACCGTTGATCTCTACGATTGCGTACATGAGATGTGTGATTTGTGTGATAAAACGGTTTTTTCCGGGGGGCGCGCTTCGCTCCTTCCGCCCGCACCTTTTCTTTCGAAACGGCACGACACGCACGGGGCGACGCGACTTCTTGGGCCTCGTCGGACTCTATACGGGCGCAAAGGTACAACTTTTTCTCAGAGTGAGCAAAAAGCCCACGAGTTTTTAGGGCATTCGGGCAAAAAAGTCGCCCTTCTCCCCTTTTCCACTACGCTCCAAAGGAGAGAGGGGAAGCGTGTTGCACTTCTATATTGAAAGACACATTATATCGGGAAAAGTCTGTATCTCTTAAGCTCTAGTTAGCAGCTTACAACTTATAATTAAGTCCAACAGCAAATGCCATAAGGTCAGGATAACCAGGCACAAAAATCGTAGCAAAATCCAGCTTCGAGCTAATCGCAAACTTGTACTCTAATTCCCCTCCGTACCATAAGAACTTGTACTGCCATTTATCTGTCGGTGTTCCTTTGTAGTATTTCGTATCTACATAGTTAGGGATAAGAAACCAATTATGTCGATAAATCCACGTTGGACCCATTCCCCCGAGGAGGCTATGCCGACCAATTTGAAAAATACGAGCTCGTAGCCCAATACTCGTCACACCTGCAAACTGGGCAGCACAATCCGCATATAGACCTTGTATAAACTTAACAGAAAGGATATCAGGTACAATAAAGTATTCATACGTAAGGAGAGCACCCAAGTCCAAAACAAAATAAGCCTGTTCGTCTAAGCGATTGGGCATCAGCTCTGCATTAGGCTTTCCACTAAGAGGGTGGAAGCTGAGTCCCATAAATTTCAAACCAATGCTATGACGTTTCGACTTCTGAGAAAGAATGGGATATTGCGACTGTGCCTCTATGCCTTTATTCTCATCAATTGAGTCGTTAAGTGAGAGCCTTACTTGCTTATCGCCCCAATCCTCCACTTCAAACCCTTTGTGAGCAAGAGCTTCAAGGGCTTGGGGCTCTTGCTCATCAAAAACCTGAGCCCCGGCACTCATCGTCATGAGGAGCATTAAAAGGCAAACTATTCTTCTAAGTCTTATCATTACTCGTTATATTTATATACTAACCACCCCCAACATTCTACACTTCTAAGCTGACAAGTTCCTATTTCTGAGGATTCAACTCCAAACAACATCTCTTATAACTTCACAAATATCAGAATCTTGATATGCAGGGCAACCGCATCAAATCTTTAGTAGCTTTTTGAGATCGTATAGAGTCGCCCGATTGCTCATTTGGGCAACGCATTTTTCAAGAGTATGGCCTTCGTGCTTTCCATTTCCTCGTCCCCAGAGCTCCCACGCTCTCAACTGCTGTTCGATTTCCAGCACCAAATCTCGCTGCTCGCACATCAAGAAGGTGGCTACCGTGGCCGAATATTCCCGATCGGGGAGACCTGCACTCAGCAACGCTCTACATTTATTGCGTACTTCGTAACGATCCGTCTCCGTTTGACAACGCTCTATCAAACGAAGACAGTCAGCAATGTCTTCATTGAGGCTGGTGCAAAGCTCTGCTCGAGGCTTGGCAAACATCACCCTATCATTAAGTCCGAGCACACTGATTGTAGCTTCTCCCTTTTTATTTTTCGCAAAAAGGTAGCCATTGCGCATAAAAAGGTAATCATTCGGACAATCAAACACAGGATGCACAATAGATTCATTTGCTTCCACATCGTAATCCCCCTTACTCGTGTTGCAAAAGGCACACGAAGGCAACAGATTTCCCCATTCCACCACGCATGCTTTGTGCTTACTTTTGCATTTGAAATGCTCTACATCCCAACGATGTCCATTCACTCCAAGTTTAACCTCGGCATAAGCGCACTTTCCATGCGTCATCTTCAATAAAGCTTCCTTAATATAAGGCTGAGCCCACACTCGTATCTCTTGGCCTCTACTTGAGGCTTCGACATATCGACGGGTGAGTTCCTCCTTCTTGTCGGTCAACTTCGCCGGTTCTTGGGGTAGGTCTAACTTGATCATATGCTGTTTACGCCATTTCTTCGAGCCTAATTCGGTAAATACTCCGCATCGGGTTACCGGGACGCATCATTTCGTCCAAACGTTCGTAATACTGCTGTGCCGCCGCGCGATCCTTATTCCGTAGCGCCTCTTCAAAATCTTTTTTCACAGCATTGTAAGCTACGGACAAGACGTCGTCTCCCAACTCCATGGTCACACCGAGAATTTCCTCGACCGTCCAGCCCGTGAAATTCGTCACATTAGAACGCTCCGCCTCTATTTCCCCGCTTTCCGCATTGCGACGCAGCACATAGAGGTTCACGTCCTCCATCGATTGGAGCACATGCGGACTGTGGGTCGTGACGATAAACTGCACATTGGGGAAGATCTTCGAAAGCGTGGGCACAAGATCGCGCTGCCACTTGGGATGCAGGTGCAAATCGATCTCGTCCACCAGCACAACGGCCTCTTCGTGCAAGGGATTTTCGGCGTCGGGATACAATTCAAACATCCGCTTGCAGAAATCTGCGAGCCACGTCAAGGTGGTTTGATAGCCGAAGCCCAGTTCTTCAAAACGCACATCACCATCTTTTCCTGCAGAAAAGACAACGACTACGTGCTCATTATCACCATCTTTCTTGAAAGAAAAATCTGTCACGCCGGGAAATAAGTCACTTTTCACCAAATCGTGCATCTTTTCCAGCCGCTTTTGAGACTTCTCGCTGCCGCTCTTCTGCGAATAGTCCAACTGCAGTAACCACTCTTGAAAATCCGACAAGCGAGCGTTGCTATTAAAAAGCGTTTCTGTGGGATTCCCTTCGCGTTCACTGAGCGCTGTTCGCGCAGGATAACGACTCACTCCATAACCATAGATATGCAAATCAAAAGGCTCTTCTGAATAAGCCCTTCCGTCGGGATCAAAGCCCCATCGCTCTCCTTTCACATAAGATATTACAGTGGCATCGGAAGTTTCCAATACCCCGACAGGGATATATGCCTCCTTAAACACAGGATCAAGATCAGTCCTAAAACTTGTTTTTTCAGGTCGCAACAACGCCAAAGCCCGCAGCACATTCGTCTTACCCGTATTATTCTCGCCGAGCAACACCGTCCACTGCTTAATCTCGCCGTCCGCGCCACGGCAATCCACGGCTAAATCTTTGATACACTTATAATTCTGAATGAGAAAACTTTCGATTTTCATAAGAGGAGAAGCGTTTTTAGCCGATGTTTCACGGCGATACGAACGGGTGAGGAGAAAGGTTTTGACGATCGAGCGCAGCTCGCAAAAGAAGTTGATGCAAGACGGGCAACGTTCGAAACAGTTTACACTGCAAATGTATGAAAAACAACGCGTTTAGACAAACGAATGTAACTTTTTTCGAGGCATATAACACACATTTAGCCCCAAACAAAAGCACGCCGACGCGAGGGGCATCGGCGTGGTGGGAAAGAAGTGAGCGGAACGTGGTCGCCCTACTCCACTCGGAGGCGGAGGGGTGCGGGAAGGGCGTGGAGAGTCTGCATGAGGCGGTGGAAGGTGTCGACACTGTCGGCAAGGCGGAGGACGCCGGCGGCACGACCGACGAGGAGGCAGCCCGAGGAGTCGGAGGGGCGATTGCCGGGATGGATGAGAATGCCGGCACGACCGGGGACGCCCTCCAAACGCGGCAGGCGCGCGCACCACACTTTCGACCACGGTCGGGGCGAACGTCGAAAGCGGGGCGAGGGGACGTCGAGACGGAGGGTGTATTCACCCGCGGGAATCGCGGGATGCGCTCCCGACATCGGGGGTTCGAGGGTGGCGACGGAGCGCAGACCGACTTCTGTCGGCAACAAGAGGATGCCTTCCGTCCCTCCCGGGAGCAGGGCGGTGCGGCAAAGACGAAGTAATGAGGACATGGGATTGTGATTTAAGGTGAAGTGGACGGGTAGATGGGTAAACAAGTGGACGGGTAAACCGGTAGACGAGAGGAGCACTCGAATTAGCGAATCACGCGTTCACTTGTCTACGAAGGAAAGCAAACGGGTAAACAGGTAGACCCGTAAACGCGAGAGTAAGCAAGTGGTTCGGCAAATCCGTTCATGCGCAACAAGCGAACGCGGGGTGCAGTCGAACGAGTTGCTCTCGCGTTTAATCGGCTACAAGGAAAGTAAACAGGCAAACAAGTAGACCCGTAAACGCGAGAGTAAGCAAGTGGTTCGGCAAATCCGCTCATGCGCAACAAGCGAACGCGAGGCGCAGTCGAACGAGTTACTCTCGCGTTTACTCGTCTACTTATTTACTTGTTTACTTCTCTACTCCTCTACTCGATTTCAAAAAGCCGGTGACGCCCAGCACGCTGCCGGCATAGATCAGACACTGGGCGAAGACCCAGAGGACGCTGTCGTGAATCGTGCCCATCGGGGCGGGAGCAAGCCACATCAGGGCAAAGGCCACGCCGGCGGCGAGTAGCGCGACGGCGGTGATTTCTTGTAGTTTGTAGTGCTTCATCGGAAAGCGTATGAGGTTGAACATCGGAATGGGGCTGCACGGCAGCCGACAGGGCGAGAAAGAGCGCCAATCCTATTAGATGGATATCTCGTTCTTGTTGCTTATTCATTTTATATATAGCGATTTAATCGTGTTTTTGTGATAGTATCAATATGAAAGTTCCTTCTATCTTCTTTTTATACACTGATTTCACTTCTTTTTCCTCGTCTACTTACTCAAAATAGAAAAACAATAATACTTTCTTTATTAGCCCTTTATTTCTATCTATCGATATTTTTATTTTTCACTCTATCGAAAGAAATCAAAGAACAACAGCGAATTAAGTAAGTAAATCTGTTGTGTTTTTAGGCGATCGGCGGCCAAGGGGTGGCGCTCCCCCACCTTGAGGAGGAGCGACCACCGATTGCGCCTGCGCTATCCGCGAAGGAACGAGTCGCGACGGCCGAGGGCTTAATGACCGGCGGGCGCCACCGTGGGCATTCCGCCCGGAGAGGGAACAGCCGTGCCGCCCGTCGCTGAGGGTACCGCCCGGGTGGGTGTGCCCGGGATTGCCACCCGTTCCGACGGGGCGGGAGCAGCCGTACCGCCTGTGGCAACGGGGGTGCCGCCCGGCGTGGGTGTGCCCGAGGGATTACCAGCCGGTGTGGGCGTACCCGAGGGGTTACCACCCGTGCCCGAAGGATTGCCGCCCGTGCCGACGGGAGCGGGAACAGCCGTGCCGCCCGTGGCAACGGGAGTGCCGCCCGGTGTGGGCGTGCCCGAGGGCTACCACCCGTACCCGAGGGTTCACCCGTGCCCGAAGGAGCGCCACCCGTGCCTGCGGGGTTCGTGCCGGGAGGCGTGGTACCGGGTTGGTTCGTGCCGTCACCCTTCTTCTTTTGTCGCGCCGGTAGAAGCTCACCGCGTGGTCTTTGACCGAGAGGGCGCGGCGAATGCGCGAGGAGGGATGAAAAACGATGTGCACGCGCTTGATCATCGCGGGACTGACGCTCTGTTCCTCCTTCACGCCCTTTCCGCAGCGCAACGAGGGGCGGAACGAACCGAGATCGCCGAGGCGGATGCTGCGTCCCTGCTGGAGGCAGTCGATGATCTCGACCTCGAGGGCGTCGACCACGGCCTTGACGTCGGCCGAAGCGAGGGTACATTTCTTTTCGATGCGCTCGATGATTTTGGCGCGGTCGTCAGCCGCTGCGGTGACGAGTTGCGGGTAGTAGAGGATGTCGCCGGTCTTGATGTTCTTGCGGCGAATAACGTGGTAGGTTAACATAAGGTTGAAATTTAAGGGGTTAATGAAAGGAGAAGGGAGATGAGACGAGCAGATCGGTAGACGAGTGAACGAGTAGACGAGTAAACCCGTGGAGAAGTAAACGAGCGTCTCGGTAGACGAATGAACTTGTAGACGGGTAAACGAGAAGAGCACTCGAATTAGCGAATCACGCGTTTACTCGTCTACGAGTCGACTTGTTTACGAAGGAAAGCAAACGGGGAAACTTGTAGACGAGTACCGTCGCGTCATCGTAAGCACCACCTCCCTTCACTCTCCAATACAATCGAGAGGGGCCAAATGTGACAGGGAGAGGGCAGAAAATTCGTATAAAAAATGTTTCATCGCTCAGAATCAATGCGTTCGAAAGCCGAAAAAGAGGCAAAAAAGTCCACAATGTTTTGTCATTTCTCCGCACATTCTCACGAAAAGGTGTGGAGTTTGTGTTCAATCGCACCAATACAACGAAAAGTTGCGAACCCGACCAATACAATGCAGGGGAATACACCAAAATAGGCGATTTCATCGAAACAGAAAGCGTTTCACGGTGTAACAAGGGAGAGGAACCGAGCGTAAGAAAGTTCGTCAAACTCAAATACTTACCCAAATCAAGCGCAAGAAAAGGAAGAAAACACGGCATCGAGTTCGAAAAAGTTTATACCTTTGCAGCACAGCGAGGCGCAAAAACCACGAAAACACCGCCTCACCCATTGTGTTTCCCTTAAATCATCGAAGTTATGCCCCTATTCAGTCCCTATTTCCCCCTCGAATCCAACGCCTACCGCGTCGGCAAGAGCGGACAGTTGCGCCGCCAAATGGGCACCGCGGGTTTCGGCCTCTATGTGATGGTGCTCTCTCACCTGCGCGACTGTCCCGACTGCACGGCCGAACTCGACTACGACGCGCTGGGCTACGAACTGCACGAAGACCCCGCCCTCGTCCGCCGCGTGGTGGAAGACTTCGGGCTCTTCCTCCTCGACCGCGAGCACGGCACTTTCACCGCCGAAGCCCTGCGAGAGGTGGCCGCCGCCGCTCGCCCGCGCTCCCGATCGAAGCGCAACAACGCAGAACGGCACCGCCGCGAGAGGAAAAGTTCGCGCCGAACGACCGACACCGCCGACACGCGTCCCGAGGAAACGACGGAGGAGGCCGACAATGACGACACGCGCTCCGGCGAGGAAACAGCGGCGGCAGCCGACGACACCACCGACCTGTTCCCCGACGCAACGGAGGAGGAAACCGACACCGCCGACACGCTCTCCGACGCAACGGCGCAAGACGACGCACCCACCGCCGACGCGGCAGCCGCCGACGAGAGCGCGCAGCCGAAAAACGTTCGATCCCTCGCGAAAAGAAAAGAAGAAAATAAAAAACCCTCTCCCCCTATAGTCCCCCTCCCCCAAGGGGTGAGTGGGAAGGGCGAAACGCCCCAAAACGCACTGCGGGAGGAGGAAGCGCCATCGCGGTTTTCGGCTGTCGCCGTGTCGTTGCCGCCACCGTCCGCACGGGGTGACGAAAGCAAACTGTCCGCAGTGAGCGCGAAGGCGGAAACGAACGCCGAGCGCCCCACTCCTTCGAACGAAAAGCCCGCGACCGCCCAGCCCATCACGGCCACGACCGCGGACGACCTGCCCAAAATGCGCGACCCATCGAACACGGCGAGCGAAACCACCCCGCAAGTAGTGGAAAATTCGACCAAAGGCGAGGGATACGCACCCGAAAGCGAGGGAATATTTCCCCTTGTGAGCGCCCCATCGAACACGACCGGCGAAACTGCCCCGCAAGAGGGAGAAAATTCGCTCGATGTGAAAGAGGACGACGAGCGGACGGAGCGGAATCGCCGCCCGGCGCATTGGACGCGTGAGCGGTTTGTCGCGCCGAATGCGAAGGAGGTGGCGGCCTATGCGCACTTTTTGGGGCGGCCGCGGTTCAACGCGCTGCAGTTTGTGCTCTACTACGAGTCGCGCGGTTGGCTGTTGCACGGGCGGACTGGCGGTGGCCGATTGGCGCAGTCTGGTGAAACTCTGGTTGGTGCGCGGCGATGTGCAACGCCGTGGGGCGCAGGGCGAACCGCAGACCGCCTACGCCGCACAAACGGGCGGCTTTTCGGGTCGGAATGCGCCAAAATCGCCGATTTCATCGACCGACGGGGGCAAAACTTCGCCTTCGTTCCCCTCGGCCGCCGGCGTTCGTCAGTCGACGCGCACCACCGCAGTGCAACAACGGCGGGAGGACGATTTGGCCCGGTGGGCGAGCACCCTGTTGGGCGTGACGCCCGACGCGCTCAGCGCGGGAAGTACGTCGTTTTCCGCCCCCTCGTCGCCCGACCGCCCCGCGTCTTTCGCGACTTCGGCGGGCGCTTCGCCGCAACTGCTCCTCGGTGCGGACGAAAGCGAACGTTCGTTCGCCTATGCCGACGAGTATACCACTGAGCACCAAGCCTTTGCCGGCAAAACCACCGCGCCCGACGACGCGCTTTCCGCCCACGTGGCCGAGCCTGCACACAACAATGCCCAGGAAGGAGCGAAGGGCGAAGCGGAAGTTCGCCTCACGGGCGAGACCTCAAACCGACAATCCACTGAAAACAAAATACTTGACACGGAAGCATTACCCGAGACGGGCGGCGTTTCCGCGCACGAAAACACCCTTTGTTCACCTTCAACACACCCCTCATGTATCACGAAAATTACTCGAGCCCTTCCCCGTCGCACACGGCGGAAAACGCTCCCCACGCCCCGATGGTCGGGGCCATGTCCACCCTCTTCCGCTCGCCGACGAGTCGTCGCCGACCGACGATGCCGCCGAACGGCGCCGCAGTGCCGCCGAACGGCGCGAATGCACCGCGTGCCTGCACGAATATCGCGCCGGCTGCGTGCCCTTCTGAGATGAGCGAGAAGGAACGCGTCTACTGGCGACAGCGGATCTTCCACTTTTACAACCCCTCGCTGCAAGCCACCGTGGCCAAGCGCCCCGATTGGTGCTACTGCAACGACAAACTGCTCACGCTCAAGCGCTTTCGCGAACAGTTGGGCGCGGATGCGGTGAACGCTTGGCTGTGCCTGCAACTGAACCACACGGCGAAGTCGTGGGGGAGCGCCGACGGGCTGACGAGCGAGCAGTTGCAGGCGGCGGCCGCGGCCATCGCGGTGGCGTACGGCGAACTGAATTTGGGCGAGGTGATGCTCTATTTGTGCTACTTGTTGGCTGGTCGCTACGGCAAGGTGGCTTTCGGCGCGCTGACGGTGGACGCGATGGTGTCGAACTTGCCGGAATTTATGAAGGAACGCAATCGCGAGCGGGGGCGCTATGAGCGTATGCTGGAAGATGCTGCGCGAGCGCGGGAGGCGGCGGAGCACGCGAAACACTGTTGCACGCGCGAACGCTATTTGGAGCTGCGCGCTCTGGCTTTGCAACGCACGAACGGCGACGAACAGGCGGCCCGCGAACTGCTGAAACGGCGGTTTTGGCTGGAGGAAGAAGGGAAGGAGTAGATGAGAGAACTTCCGTAGACGAAGTAAACTTGTACACAGCGTAAACGCGTGATTCGCCGCTTCGACTGCTTCTCGCGTCTACTCGTTTACCTTCGTCTACTTGTTTACCGGTTTACCATATACCCAACCATCAACCATGACAAACCATTACGATCAATACCTCGCCCCGCACCTCGAGATGGTGCGCGGCATTGTGCGCCGGCACTCGTATCCGGCGAGCGAAACGGCCGATAATTTTCAGAGTGTGGTGCTCGTCCTACTCGAACACCTGGAAGAGTTGGGCGCGCTGGCGCAGAGCGCGCTCGGCGGCGCGGCGCATTTCGATCCGCGGCCGTGGATATCGACGGTGACGCTCCACGCGCTATCGACGCTCAACCGCCGCGCGCAGCGGCATCGCGCCACGCATCTCACCCCGCCGGCCGCCCGAGGCGGACGAGGAGGAGGGCGGGCGAAGCCCTCGCGGAGGGAACGAACGCCGGGTGCCTCCCCGATCCCCTCACGAACAACAGCGCGGCGGCGGCCGACCCTTTCGCCCCCTTCGCCCCGAAAGCGGCACAAGACGCGCCGAAACGCAGGGCACGCCGCGAGACGGCGATCGCCACGCACGACACGTGTCTGGAAAGTTGGCACACAGGGCTTTCGCGTCCCGTTTTCACCGTACGAAGGCGGGGCGGCTGTGGACGGCAATGCGGCGCAGGGCACGACAAGCGGGTTCGGCCTTCGACTATGCGCGGGTGCTGGATGCGCGGTGGTCGCGTGCGCTCTCGGCTTTGGGCACGGGTCGCGGGTGTGGTGCTGCTGCACGCCGACGGGTGGAGTTCGGCAGAAATCGCCGAGGCGATGGGGCTGAGTGCGCCTTCGGTGCGCCAGTTGTTGAGCCGCGGACGCGCACGGCTCGCCCGAGTAGGCGATCGTTCCGGCGTTTTTCGGCAGAAAAAAATTTGGCCGATTGAGTATTTTTCCACTTTTTGCCTTGGACTCGGGAGTTTTTCCCGAAATCCCTTTCATAACCTACTTTTTTTCGGCGCACGGAATTCGTTCCTGCGCCGTTTTTTTCGGTGCACCGACACGGCGTTAGTTTTTCGGCGCGGCAGTGGTGACGGATGCTTTCGCGCGGCGCTCGCGCGTATATAAGAGATTGTTCGCGTAATTTCCGGCGCGAAAATTTGGCCGATTGAGGAGATTTGCCGAATTTTGCGTTCAGCCTCGATTTGGTTCATCGGGGTGATCTGTTTTTATCTTTGGAGGGCGGCGTCCGAGACCCGTTTTTCTGCGTTTCGGCGTCGCCCGACCGGGGTAAAATCGTGTGTGCGGGAGGGTAGATCGAGCATCGCCCCGACCGCCGCGCCGCCAGCGAGCGGAACGCGCCGCCGCACGTTTTTCTCCTCGCTCTACCTCCAACCTACAAACTCCCTCTATGTTTCACTCCTCACTGGCCCCGCAGCCTTTGGTTCATCGTGTTGGTCATCGCGCAAGCGCTGGTCTTTCAACCCGCATCCACCTTTTCGGCTACGCCACCCCGATGCCCTATGTTTTTGTGCTGCTGATCCTTCGTCACGGCACGCCGCGTTGGGTTTATGTGCTGACGGGCTTCGTGACGGGCCTTTGCATCGACGCGGTGAGCACCACGCCGGGTGTGGCGGCCGGTGCGCTGACCTTCGCGGGACTGTTGACGCCGGGCGTGCTACAGTTTTTCGCTCCCGACGACAAGCTGGAAGAAGCTTTTCTGCCGGGCGTTCGCACGATGACGTGGAACGGCTTTTTGAAATTCGCAGCCACGCTTTCGTTCGTGACGGTGTCGGTGTTTCACGTATTGGAGAGTTTTTTCGTTTTTCCACCCGGTTGCGCTGGGTTTGAACATCGGCGGCAGTTTTGTGCTCACGCTGCTTTTTTTGTCGCCACCTTTGAACGCATACGTTTGGCCTTCAGCTCAGGCGAGGCCACAGCGCGCTGAGTAGGGACGACGGCGCGGACGGAGGTTTTTCATTTTTGTAGGATAGTTTGATTTCCCTCCGCTCCGGCCGTCGCCTTCTTTTCGCCCCCGACTCGCACCTCCTCGGCGGTGCGCGTTTCATATTCCCCCTTTTCAGTCACTCCCTTCCCCACCCTATTTCCCTCCCACCGTGCCCCAAGATTATAGTTTTGAGAAGCGCAAGTTGGTGATCGGCGGCATCGCGCTGTCGATCGTTGTCGTCTTCGTGCTGCGGCTGTTGGCGCTGCAACTGATGAGCGACGACTACCGCAAGAGCGCAGACTCCAACGCGTTTCGCAAAGAGATATTGTACCCCTCCCGCGGGCTGATCACGGATCGGCACGGGAAGTTGCTGGTGTACAACGAGCCCTCGTACAACATCCTCGTGACGATGCAGGACCAACACGGCATCGACACGGCGGACTTCTGCCGGACGATGGGTATCACGCGCGAAGACTACATTCGGAAGATGAACGAGATCAAAGATCCGGCGAAGAATCCGGGCTATTCGCGCAACACACCGCAACTGTTCATGAGCCAAATTCCGGCGCACGAGTTTTCGAAGTTTCGCGAGAAGTTGTTTCGTTTCAACGGTTTCACGGTCGAAAAGCGTTCGGTGCGTCGCTACGCCTCGGGCATGGCCGCGCACTTACTGGGCGACGTGGCGGAGGTGAACCAAGCCGACGTGGACTCCGACGCGTACTACAAGAGCGGCGACTACATCGGCAAGCTCGGCGTGGAGCGCAGCTACGAGAAAGTGCTGCGCGGCGAGAAGGGGATGCGGATTATGCTGCGCGACGTGCACGGTCGCACGAAGGGGCACTACATGGACGGCAAATATGACACCGAGGCCCAGCCGGGTCGCAACCTGACGCTCGGACTCGACTACGCCACACAGGAACTGGCCGAACGACTGCTCGAAGGCAAATACGGGGCGATCGTAGCCATCGAACCGGCGACGGGCGAAATCATCGCGATGGCCTCGGCACCGACCTACGACCCGCGCTCGATGGTGGGTCGCGACCGCGGAAAGGCGATGACCGCAATGATGCGCGACGAACGCCGCCCACTGCTCAACCGCGCCATCTCGGGCACCTATCCGCCGGGCTCGACGTTCAAGATCTCGCAAGCGCTGCTCGGGCTGCAAGAGGGGTCGATCACGCCGAGTGTGGCCTTCCCCTGCGCCCGGGGCTTCAACTACAAAGGGCTGCACGTGGGCTGCCACGGCCACGCTTCGCCGATCAACTTGGTACCGGCCATCGGGACGTCGTGCAACTCGTATTTCTGCTGGAATCTGCTGCGCATGCTCAGCAACCGCGGGAAATACGGCAACGTGCAAAACGCGATGACGCGCTGGAAAGACCATGTGGTGAGCATGGGCTTCGGCTATAAGTTGGGCATCGACCTGCCGGGCGAGCGCCGCGGCATGATTCCGAACGCGGCCTACTACGACAAGGCCTACAAACGCTCGTGGAACGGGCTGACGGTGATCTCGATCGGCATCGGCCAGGGCGAGGTGACCTCCACTCCGCTGCAAATTGCCAACTTGGCGGCCACGGTGGCCAACCGCGGTCACTACTTTGTGCCGCATGTGGCGCGCCGCGTTCAGGGCGAGCGCCTCGACACGACCTACACCCGCCCGCGCCGCACGATGGTGGCGCGCCGCTGGTATGACTACGCCGTGGCGGGCATGCGCCGCTCGGTGTTGGCCGGCACCTGCCGCGGGGCGGATTTCCCCGGCGGGGAGGTTTGCGGCAAAACGGGCACGGCCCAAAACCGCGGCCACGATCACTCGGCCTTTATGGGCTTCGCGCCGATGAACCGCCCGAAGATTGCGGTGTGCGTCTACGTGGAAAACGGTGGCTTCGGCGCCGATTTCGCCATGCCCATCGGCTCTCTCATCATGGAACAGTATATCAACGGAAAACTCTCGCCGGCTTCTCGCTCGAGGGCCGAGTCTTTCCGCCAACGTCACATCAATTATGGCAGCCATGCGCGATAATCAACTCAATCCGGCCTTTCGTGCCGACGGCTGGGTGCTCCTTATCTTTCTGGCCCTCGTCACTTTCGGGTGGTTCAGCGTGTGCGGCGCCAGCCACCGTTCGACCTTCAGAACCTGCTCTCGTTCGACACGCGAGCGGGCAAGCGGGTTGATTTGGATTTGCTGCTCGTTGGTGTTGGGCGGCGTGATCTTGATGTTCGACGACCGCTACTTCGACATGCTGGCCGACCTCTTTTATTGGTCGATGATGGCCTTGCTGCTCATCACCCCCTTCGTGGCGCACGACATCAAGGGTTCGCGCTCGTGGATCTCGCTGGGTCCCGTTTCGCTGCAACCGGCCGAGTTCGCCAAATGCGCCACGGCACTGATGGTCTCGAAGGTGATCGGTCAATACGGCTTCACGCTCAACCGCCGGAGCAACTTCCTTCGGGCGGCGGGCATCGTGTTTTTGCCCCTCGCACTCATCGTGTTGCAAAAAGAAACGGGTTCGGCGCTCGTCTATTTCGCCTTCTTCCTCATGTTCTACCGCGAAGGCATGCCCGGCAGCATCCTCTTTTGCGGCGCTGCGGCGGTGGTCTACTTCGTGGTGGGCATCGGTCAAGGCGAAACCGTGCTGCCCGGCACCTTGGCCAGCGTGGGCGAAACGGTGGTCTTGGCGCTCGTTTGGCTCTTCACGGCGGGTTTGCTGCTCGTCTACGTGCCGCGCGAACCGGAACATGCGCGCCGCATCCTCTTTTTGGGGCACGTTGCTCCACCTTGTGGCCTACGGCGTTTCGCTCTTCGTCGTGCCCTTCGACATCAGTTGGGCGCAGTTGGGCGGTTGCATCGCAATGTTCGGCTATTTGGGCATGCAGTGGATCGGTCGGCGCGTCAACACCTTCCTGCTCATCGGGCTGTTTTCGATCGGCAGCATCGGTTTTCTCTACGCCTCGGACTATGTGCTCAACAACGCCATGAAGGACTATCAGCGCACCCGCATCCGCGTGCTGCTCGGTGTGGAGGAAGACCGCGATGCCTCGTACAACGTGACGCAATCGAAGATCGCCATCGGCTCGGGCGGCTTGTTGGGCAAAGGCTTCATGAACGGCACGCAGACCAAGCTCGACTACGTGCCGGAACAGGACACGGACTTCATTTTCTGCACCGTGGGCGAAGAAGAAGGCTTCGTGGGCGCGGCCGGCGTGCTGGTGCTCTTCCTCTTACTCATCTGGCGGCTCATCGCCCTGGCCGAGCGACAAACGTCGACCTTCGGGCGCGTGTTCGGCTATTCGGTGCTTTCGATCCTGCTCTTCCACGTGTTCATCAACATCGGCATGGTGCTGGGCATCGCCCCCGTCATTGGCATCCCGCTGCCGTTCTTTTCCTACGGCGGCTCGTCGCTTTGGGGTTTCACACTCCTGCTTTTCATCTTCCTGCGCATCGACGCCGGACGCAAACGCTGAAGCCCCCACACATTATTTATCCCCTCTCACTCGTTATCCATCCACAAGGAGCCGCCGCTCACGAAGCGCTCGCCCCGCCCCGCCCACATCGGGCAAAGCGTCGACCCGGTTTCGCGCAGTGCTCCTCCACAAAACATAGACTATGGCTCTCACTCCCCGTCGCCAAACCCTCATTCGCAGCCTGCTCTTTGTCGCGCTGCTGCTGTGGCCGGCGGCCTCATCTTTTATCTGAAGCGCTCGACCGATGTGCCCCTCACCCCCGACGGACTCGCCGGCCGCGACAGCATTCGCCACATGGCCGTGCCCGACACCGCCGAGCATGCGCCGACACCGCCCGTCGAAGAAGCGACGCCCGCCAACTCCGGCGGCGAAACGCCCGACGTCGCTGAGCGCGACCCCGCTGCCGCCGGCTACGACGACGGTTATCTGTGCGGCAACACCGACGGAATGAACAACGACGAGCGCGCCGGCTACGACGAGTCGTCGCAATATCCCTCGGCCGCCGACCGCCAAACCTACGCCGCGGCCTATCGTCGCGGATATGCCGCCGGTTTTGCCGACGGACGCAGCCAAGCCGTGACGCCCACCACGGACGACAACGACAACAGCGACCACGACGCGACGCGCCCCGACAACGACGGGAAGAACGCCCCCGCCAAACCCACCGCGCCCGCGAGCGACGAAAGCCGCCCCCGCGCCCTAAGCCGAACACGCCGGCGCTCAAGCCCTAACGCCCCCGCGACGAACGCAAAACCACCCCTCGCCCGTGAACTACCGCGCCCTCCTCTTCCGCCACTACCCCGTCGACACGCCGCTGCGTCGCTGCTCCTGCACCACAGCGGCCAGGTGTGTCGCCGCGCCCTCGACATCGCGCACCGACATCCCGAACTGCGCGCCGACCTTCGCCTCATCGAAGCCCGGCGCCATGCTCCTGACATCGGCATCTACCTCACCCATGCGCCGGGCATCCACTGCCAGGGCACGGCACCTGCCTAATGCACGGCTCTCTCGGCGCGCGCATTCTCCCGCGCTGAGGGCCACGAGGCGTTGGCGCGCATCTGCGAGCGCCACACCGGCACGGGTTTGCGCGCGGCCGACATCCGCGCCCTCCAACTCCCCTGCCGGCCGTCGATCTCTTCCCCGAAACGGTCGAAGAGCGCATCATCTGCTACGCCGATCTCTTCCACAGCAAGAGCCACCCCCTGCGTTTTCTCACTGCCGAGCAGGTGGCCGAGCGCGTTGCCCGCCACGGCGAGAGGGGCTCTACACCTTCCGCCGCTGGCAAGCGCGGTTTGAGTAGTGGGAAATGAGTTGTCGTAAACAAGATTCGTAAACGAGTAAACTCGTAGACGGGTAAACAAGAGAGTTACCTGAGCGAACCGCGCCGTTTTCAACGACCGCACCACGCGTTTACATTGTCTACCCGTCCACTTCGTTTACGAATATCACTCGTTTACATTGTCTACGCGTCTACTTCGTTTACGTAAACCACTCGTCTACGCCGTACACCCGTCCACTCCGTCTACGAACATCCCCACTTCGTCCACGAAAATCCCCCATCCTAACCCCATCTCCACCTTGCATCGTCCCGCCGTCCGCCATTTTGCCGCCCCGTTAGCGGCGGTGCTCCTCAGGCTTCTCACATTGGCCTGCCACACCACCGCGCTCCTCACCGGGCACGGCTAGCGCGCGCCCCAACGTCCCCTCTTTGCCGACACCGTCGACAGTCTGCCCACCGATGCCCACCGCCTGCGCACCACCGCCCTCGCCGACAGCCTCGCCGTCCGCAACGACAGCGCACGCACCCACGCCGAGCGCCTCAACCACGCCCTCGACAGCCTGCGCCACGCCCACTCTGCCGACAGTCTGGCCGCCCGCATCGCCGCCGACAGCCTCGCCGTGGCCAAAAATCCCCGCTGCGCAACGCCGACAGCCTGCGTCGCGACACCACCGCCCGTGCCCAAGCCGACACCCTCCGCCTGCGCAAGTCGGGCCTCGACGCTCCCGTGGAATACACCGCCAAAGACAGCCTCGTCTACGACGCCGAGAGCGGACTCGCCCACCTCTATGGACAGGCCGATGTGAAGTATCAAAACATGGGTCTCAAGGCCGACTACATCACCCTCAACATGGACTCCTCGCTCGTGCGCGCCACCGGCGTGCCCGACAACACCGGCCGCCTGCAAGATCAGCCCGTCTACACCCAAGGGGCGAAAAGTACGAAAGTCGCGAGATGGCCTTCAACTTCAAGACCAAGAAGGGCTTCATCAACGACGTGAAAACCACCCAAGGCACCGGCTATCTGCGCAGCGTCGACGCCAAACGCACCGGCGATGGCAACTTCTATCTCCAAAACGCCCAATACACCACCTGCGACGCCGAGCATCCGCACTTCTGTCTCCAACTCACCCGCGCCAAAATCACGCCCGGCAAAGAGACGTTCTTCGGTCCCGCCTATCTCGTCGTGGCCGATGTGCCCCTGCCCATCGCCATCCCCTACGGCTTCTTCCCCGTCAACAAAGAAAATACTCCTCGGGGTCTCATCATGCCCACCTACGGCGACGAGACCGCCCGCGGTTTCTACCTGCGCGACGGCGGTTACTATTTTCGCCCTCTCCGACCGCATCGACCTCAAACTCCTCGGCGAAATCTACACCCGCGGCTCGTGGGGCCTCTCGGCCGAGAGCAACTACGCCCGCCGCTACGCCTATCGCGGCAACGTCTTCGTCTCCTATCTCACCACCGTCAACGGCGACAAAAACCTCCCCGACTACAACAAACAGACCTCCCTCAAAGTGCGGTGGAGTCACAGCTCCGACCCCAAGGCCAATCCCCAACACCTCGTTCTCCGCCCGCGTCAACTTTGCCACCGAGAACTACGAACGCTCCAATCTCACCTCCCTCTACACGCCGCTGGCCTACACCCAGAGCACCCGCGCCTCGTCGGTGAGTTTCAACCACAGCATTCCCTCCCTCGGCCTCTCGCTTTCGGCCTCGGCCAACGTGTCGCAAGACATGCGCAACTCCACCCTCTCCGTCTCCCTGCCCGACGTTTCGCTCTCCGTCGACCGCTTCTATCCCTTCCGCCGCAAGAAAGCTGTCGGCAAAGAGCGCTGGTACGAAAAACTCTCGCTCTCCTACACCGGACAGATGACCAACTCGCTCACCTCCACCGAGTCCGAGTTTTTCCACACCCCCATTCTCAAGTGGCGCAACGGCATGCAGCACCGCATTCCCCTCACCGCCAACTTCCAACTCTTCAAATACATCAACCTCTCGCCCTCCTTCAACCTCAACGGGCGCACCTATTTCTCGCGCCAGCGCAAATCGTGGGACACCGCCGCCGGCACTGAGCGCATCGACACCGTCTACGGGCTCTACAACCTCTTCGATTGGAACGTAGCCCTCTCGGCCAACACCACGCTCTACGGCTTCTACAAGCCCGTGCGCTTCCTCTTTGGCGATCGCATCCAGGCCATTCGCCACGTCTTCAAGCCCACCGTCACCTTCTCCTTCGCCCCCGACTTCACCGACGAGGCGCGCGGTTTCACCACCCACTACGTTCGCACCGAAGCCGACGGCACCGTCTCGACCGTCAGCTACTCGCCCTACGCCCTCGGCGCCTTCGGCTACCCCAACGCCAAGCGGCAGGGGCAACCTCCACTTCAGCGTGTCGAACAATCTCGAGATGAAGGTCAAATCGGACGCCGACACCTCGGGCTACCGCAAAATCTCGCTCATCGACGAGCTCTCGGCCTCCCTCTCCTACAACCTCGCCGCGCAAGTGCGCCCCTGGTCCGACCTCAGCACCAACCTCCGCCTGCGACTCACCAAGAGCTACACCTTCTCCCTCGCCGCACAGTGGGCCACCTACGCCTATGAGTTCGACGACAAGGGCAACGTCGTCGTGGGCAACCGCACCGAGTGGAGCTACGGCCGCTTCGGTCGCTTCCAAGGCATGAGCCAAAACCTTTCCTACACCCTCAACGGGCAGAAACTCATGACCCTTTTCGGCCTCCTCACCGGTCGGGGATGGGACAAAATCTTCCACCCCGATCGCGACGACAACCCCATGCCGCAACGCCGCGACCCGAACGCCGACCCCGACGAGGAGCAACTCGACAACGGCGATCCGCAAGAAGACGCCAACATCGACCCCATGCTCCGCAAGAAGAAAGACAAAAGCCGAGCAGAAAGGCCAAAGCCAAGGTCGACGAAGACGGTTAGTTGGCCTTCGCCCTGCCCTGGAACCTCACCTTCTCCTACGGCATCTCGATGGTGGAAGACCGCTCCAAGCCCATTCGCCGCTCCAACATGCGCTACCCCTTCTCGTTCAACCAGACGCTCAACTGTTCGGGCAACATCACGCTGGCCAAGGGGTGGAACATCAACTTCACTTCGGGCTACGACTTCACGCGCCACGGCATCTCGATGACCACCGCCGCCCTCTCGCGCGACCTCCACTGCTTCCAAATGACCTGCAACGTGGTGCTCTACCCCTACTCGTCGTTCAACTTCTCCATCCGCGCCAAGGCTTCCGAGCTCGCCGACGCCCTCCGCTACGAGAAGCGCTCAGCCTACTCCTCGAACATCGATTGGTATTGAGGCGAGGGGAGTTGATGAGTTGACGAGTAGACGCGTAAACCAGTAAACACGTGAGTCACTCGACCGCATCTCGCGTCTACTCGTACACCCGTTCACTCGTCTACGAAAATAGTAACCACGTGAGTCGCCCGACTGCGATCTCGCGTTGACCCGTTTACGCGTCTACCCGTTTACCGGTTCACCGGTTCACCCGTTTACCCGTCTACGAAAATAGTAACCACGTGAGTCGCCCGACTGCATCTCGCGTCTACTCGTCTACCGGTTCACCCGTTTACCGGTTCACCCGTCTACGAAAATAGTAAACACGTGAGTCGCCCGACCGCATCTCGCGTCTACTCGTTTACCGGTTCACCCGTTCACTAATATCCCCCCTATTCCCAAAAACCGGCCAAAGAAATCTCCAAAGTCCACGGCTTTTCGCCAAAAGATCGCCCCTTTTCCGAAGGCGAAAAAAGGCTTAGCGGCACGTTCAACCTTCATTTCCCCCCCACCTCCTAACTAACCCACCACCATGCACAAAGCAACTTTTCACCCTCCTCGTCGGCCTCGCCGCCCTCGTGGGACTGCCCGCCTGCAACACCGACCACGACAGCGAAGTGCACCTCCTCCACCTCCTTCCCGCGCAGGGACAAGCCCTCAACTGGTATGCCGACCAGACGGCCGACACTCTCGCCGTGCAAAGCACCGACAGTTGGACGCTCCGCCTCGATTTTCGCGATCCCCTCGACAGCACCCACCTGCACGTCAGCCCCAATGCCGCCACACTCCCGGCCGGCAATGCCACCGCCGCCAATCCGCGCCTGCTCACCACACCCCTCCACTTCCGCCTCACCCCCAACACCTCGACCAAAGGCGCTCAGACCCACGCTCACCATCAACCCGCCACCGGCAAAAATCGGCGCCCTCCGTCTCCCCTGCGCCAAGCACCCTTATCTCCACATCGCCCAACCCGCTCCGACCTATGACGCGGCGAGCAAGCAAGTGGTGTTCAAAACCGAACTCCTTCCCGACGAAAAATACGCCAACCTCCATTTCCGCCTCTACGACGGCGAGAACGACACCCACGCCCTGACCTCCGACGCCGACTGGCTCAGCATTCGGCCGAACACGCCCACCCCTGCCAGGGAGCGCACCTCCTCCGCCTGAAAGTGGAACCCCAGCCCTGACGGGAAAACGACCGCACTGGCGCACCTCACCCCTCACTTCCAACCACGTTTCGACCGTGATTACCTTCACCCAACGCGGCACGAAAAAGAAATAAGTGCCGGCGCGCCCTCGACCGGCCGCACCGCGCAAACGAATGGGCGGCCGAAATCGACGAGCGCCGCAGAAGTCCGGCGCAGACGGCCGCACACGAATCGACAAGCCCCCTTCCTGTTCTGAAAACACCCCTCAACCCATGTCCAAAAACACTCCTCTCCCTCTTTGCAGCGCTCATCGCCCTGCTCGCCCTCCCTCGTGCAACTTCGACGAAGAAAAGGAACACCACCTGCTCAACCTCCGCTATCTCAACGCAGACGCGCTCCACCTCTATGCCGACCAAACGACCGACACCCTCACGCTCACGGCCACCGACAGTTGGCACCTCGATCTGCAATATCTCCACGCTGACGACGCCAACCACCTGCAACTCAGCCCCCACCGCCCGCCAACTTCCGACGGCAACGAAAGCGGAGATTTCCACGAAACTCATTTTGCAACCTCACCCCCAACACCGGCGACAGCGTGCGCCAAGTGAAGGTGCGCGTCACGCGCCACCGATCGCATCGAACCCTCAACTTCTACGTCATCCAGCACCCGCACCTGCACATTCAGTACGAAGCGCAGTACGACCCGAGACGAAAAAGGTGGTCTTCATCGGCTCTCCCTTCCGCAACAATCCGACCACCTCACTGGCCTTCATCCTCTACGACAAGGACAGCACCACCCACTCGCTCACCTCCGATGCCGATTGGCTCACGGTGCCGGACGCTTTGCCCGCCCCACCGCCGGCGCGCACTCCGTCGACCTCGAAGTGAGCCCTCAACCCGACCGCCTCCGAGCGCACCGCCCACGTCACCCTCACGTCCAACGGCGTTTCGACCGTCATCACCTACGTTCAAGCCGCCGCCCGGGGCGAAAATAAAATCGGCGAACCGAAGTGGGCGAGCCGACGATGCTGACAAAGTAAACGAGCATACGAGGGTGAACACCGCGGACGAGCGAACGCGCTGCGCCGATCGTCACGCGCGTTGCCGTCCACCCCGTCCACCCTCCGGTGTGCACCCCCGTCCACTCATTGCCACTCCTCGACTTCCCCTTCTCTTCTCCACAAAACTCAACCTCAAAATCCCAACCCATGCTCTCCACCCTCCTGCTCAGCAGTTTGCTCACGGTCGGCAGTCACCCCACCGCCGCCGGCGCTCGCGCTGCGGCACCCCTCGTCGCCGCCCTTCATCGCAGCGATAGTCTCGGTCTCGACAAGATAGACCCCGCGCTCCACAGCCTTTATCTCGACGCCCGCTCGCACGCGCACCGCGGTGGGCACGACGGCACGGCCGAAGCCCTCGCCCACGTGCTGGTCGAGACCACGGCTGCCGAAGCCCTCGCCGCCGACTATCCCGACGCGCACCCCACGGTGCTCGGCGACCACCTTGTCGCCCTGAGTGCCGACGCTGCGCAGCTCCGCCGCTTGGGCGCCGACCCGCGTGTGGAGAGCATCACGCCCCGCCGCACCTTCGCCCCGCTACTCGACAAAGCGCGCCGCGCCGCCGACGTCGACCGCGTGCAAAGCGGCAAGTTGCTCGACACGCCCTTCGACGGGCGCGGCGTGATCATCGGGGTCATCGACCGCAGTTTTGATACCGCCACCCCGCTTTCCCTCGACAAGGAGGGGCGCAGCCGCATCCTCGCGCTCTGGGACCGCAGCGGCTACAAGCCCGGCGCCGACAGTTCGCTGCGGTCGACAGCACCACGATCATCGACGGCACCGATAAGGTCGACCTCAGGGGTGGCCACGGCACCCACGTGGCGGCCATCGCCGCCGGCAGCGAAGTGGGCAACGGCTTCACGGTGTCGCCCCGGCGCCTCGCTCGTGCTCATCCCTCCACCTTCGAGGGGCGCCGGGTGATACAAAACGTGCGCTTCGTCCGCGGTTTTGCCGAGCGCCGCCGGATGCCCTGGGTGGTCAACCTGAGTTTCGGCTCGCAAATCGGCCCGCACGACGGCACCACGCCCTACGATCGCACGCTTTCCAAGCTCACCGGCCGGGAGGCGTGATCGTTGCCGCCATGGGCAACGAGGGCATCGACAACCTCCACGTCGGCACCACCCTCCAGCCCGGACAGACGCTATGTGCGCTTCACCCGCGAGAAAAAGGCGAAAACGGCGTCTATCCCAATGCCGAACTCGCCCTCTGGGGGCAAACGCCCGACCGCACCGTGCGCTTCAAAGTGCGCCCTACGTCCTGACGCAGGGCAAACTCGTGGCCTACGATGCGGCTTTCTGGAAACGCTGTGCCGACATCCGCTCGGGCGCCGACCGCAACAACCTCAAAGAGCACTGGAGCATCGTGCGCGCATGAACCAAATTCGCGTCGATGTGAACGATCCCTCGGCCGAAGTGGTGCTGGCCATCACGCTCCCGGGTTCGGAAAAGAGCGAACGCACCTTCCACCTCTGGGCCGAACGCCACCAAGGGGCTTTCTCTGCCACCGCTGCGCCGGGTCATGCGGCCGAACACCTCGCCCCCACCGCCGATTACCTCGTGGGCGAAGGCGCGGCCACCATTCCGGCGGCCATCGCGGTGGGTAGTTTCACTTCGCGCAAGGACTATCCCGACGCCCTCCACCCTAACGCGCGCGGCAACCGCCCGAACGTGGTGATCAACGGCGTGGACGTCGTGGGGCTGCGCAGCTATTTCTCGTCCAACGGCCCCGGTCTTGACTCCATCCGCGTGCGCCCCACCGTCTTGGCGCCCGGCGGCATGGTGTGCAGCGCCCTCAATGCGCTCGCTCCGGGCTTCAATCCGGAAGCCCAAACCACCTTCGTGGCCGATGTGCTGAAGCGCGGCGATCGCACCTACTACTATGGCGCGATGCAAGGCACTTCGATGGCTTCGCCCTTCGTGGCGGGCTGCGTGGCGCTGTGGTTGCAGGCCAGTCCCACGCTCACGCCGGCCGAAATCACCGACATCATCCGCCGCTCTTCGCGCCGCCCCTCGGCGATGAACAATGCGGAGTGGACACCCCTCTACGGCTACGGCCGCATCGATGCCTACAAGGGTTTGCAACTCGCCTTGCAACACGCCAAGACGACGGGCATCGCGCGGCCGTCGCACAGCGCAACGCCGGTTTCGCTCGACCTCTCGGCCGACGCGTGGCGCATTCTCTTCAACGCCGACGAACCGCAGGCTACCGTCACGCTCTCTTCGCTCGACGGTCGCACGCTCTCACGCGCACCTCAACGGCCGCGCCAGGGTAGCGAACTCGTGCTCTCGCCGGCCGACCTTCCCGCCGCTACCGCCGCCCGCATGTGCTGATCCTGCGCATCGTCACTCCGGGTGCCGTCGTGACGCGAAAGGTCATTCGCTGAATGTAAGGAAAGTGGACGGGGAGACGGGTAAACAAGTAGACGCGTGAGTCACTCGACCGCATCACGCGTTTACGCGTCTACCGGTTTACTTGTCTACGAACCCACTTGAAGTGGACGGGTAGACACGTGCGTCACTCGACCGCATCACGCGTTTACGCGTCTACGGTTTACTCGTTTTACTACCCCACTTGTCTACGCTCCCCACCCGTTTACCCGTCTACGAATTCCCCGTTTACTACAATCTCCCCATGCCCATCCTCCTCCGCTTTCTCCTCCCACTCTTCGCGCTCGTCCTCTTCCATTCGTGCGACAGCGTGGAGCGTCCCGACCGCTGGCGCGAAGACCCGCACGCCATCGTGCCGCAACGCAACGTGCTGCTCGTCGACTTCACCGGCCAACGCTGCAGCAACTGCCCCGCCGCCGCCGACCTCGTGCACTCCCTCACCGCCGGTGCCGCCCGGCGCACGCATCATTCCGTCGCCGTCCACGGTGGCCCCTCGCCCTCAAAGCCAAAAGTTCGCCCGTCGGGCTGGCCAATGACGACAGTCGCCGCCTCACCGACAGCGCCGCGGTGAGTTCGTGGCCGATGGGCAGCGTCGACCATGCGGACGCGGCGCACTGCTCCGCCCCGCAGCGTGGAACAACGCCCTCGCCGACCGACTCACTCTCGATGCCGACCTCCCGGCGCAACAATCGCTCCTCGCCGCCGCGCAGTGACGCTCCCGGCGCGCACCTTCACCTACGCGCTCCAACGCGCGCCACCTCACCCGCGCCGACGGCAGCCCGATCCCGACACCTATCTCCACCTTTGGCTCGTCGAAGATAGCGTGGTGGCGCCCCCAAATCTTGGCCGACGGCACCGAAAATGTGCGCTACGTCCACCGCCACGTGCTGCGCCTCAACCTCACCCGCGACGGCGCCATTCGCCTCCCCGCGCCCGCGCCCGGCAGCACCGCCCGCCATGTCGCGCCCCGAGTGACCACTGCGCAGTCCCTGCCGACACGCCGCACGCGCTCGCCGCCGCCTCGCGCCCCCTCCGCGCCCGGCACGTCGGCAACCGCCGCCCGGGTGAGTCGAGGCCGTGGCCGATGCCCTCACCGGCCGCATTTCAGGGACAAATCACGCTGCCTGTCGGTTTCGGTTTGTCCGCACGTTTCGCCACGACCACGCGTCTCAACGTCCACCGCCTCAAACTCATCGCCTTTCTCACGCACGGCCGTTCTGGCACCGTGCGTGCCGTCGCCGCCTCGCGCGTAGAAGTGCGCTGAAGCGCGGCCATGTTTCCGGAAAGTGCAGCCGACAGCTCGAGAAACCACGCCCATATTGTCAAAAAACAAGGCTTTTGCTCCCAAAAGCATAGCCAACAGCTCGAGAAATTACGCCCATATTGTCAAATACTTTCGCAAAACTCCACCTATGTTCCTCCATTTCTTCCGCACACACGGCCGTTCGGTCGTCCACACGCCGCGCATGAGCGCCGGTTTCGCCCTCCTTTTCGCCCTCTTGCTCGACACCCTGCCCCTCAACGCGCGCTTGGTGTTGCGCCACGGTGACCAAGTCCTTTCGCCGGCCGACACGGTGCGCATCACCGTCGTGGAGCAGCGCACGGAATACCCTCTGACGATCCCGCCAACCCCGACCCCTTCACGGTCGTGGACTTCAAATATCCCGATCTCGCCTCCTACACCGTCGGCACGGACGGGTCCCTCAACGCCCCCTCGACTTCTCGGCGCTGGTGGAGAATGTTTCGGACTTTTCCCTCCAGTGGTGCGGACTCACCCACGAGTGCAACTTCCTCTCCGCCCGCGGCGACCGCGAAACGCGCAACGCGCGCCTCACCCGTCGAGAAAACCCCGCCTGCCCCTCGAGCTGGAAGGCCATTTTGAAACCAACCGCTACGGCCATGCCGTGGCGCGCCTGACGCTCACCCCCACCGCTACCGCCACAGCAGCCGCTTCTGCCGCCTCAACCGCCGCTGTGAGTGTCACTCCTGCCACTGCAGAAACGTCTGCCCCGTCGTCTACACGATCCGCTTCACCTATCCCGCTCCCTCCGCCCAGCGTCGCGTCGCCACGCCCCTCCCCGCCGACGCCGTTCTCTACGATCTCGCCGGTCGCCGCGTCGTGCGCCCGTCCCGGCCACATCTACCTCCGCGCCCGTACGCAAAGTCCTCGCTCAGTGAGCCACCATGTGCCAGAAATCGCCAAATCGGGTACGCATGACAAATCCCTCCCAAGCCCACTTCCCTTGTTCCTTCTAACTCAGACGAACATGCTCAAGAAAACACGATATTTGAAATTCGCCATCTCCGAGAATCGGAAGATCGCGTCGAATTCAAAAAGCCAATCAGGGGCTTTTTCTCCTACAATGGCTCGGGAAAAGAGCAAAACGTCCGATCGCCGAAAGTGTATATTGGGTTATGTCGTAGCCTTTTGCAGCGAAGGTGGGGGCGAATTGATCTTCGGTATCGACGATGCTTACCCTCATCGCATCGTCGGCACGCAACAAAGTGAAAACCAACTCGGGCAATTGGAATCCGATATCTATCGAGATGTCGGCATTCGCACCGCGGTCTATGAACTATTTGAGAATGAAACCGATCGCACAGGGCGCGTGCTGGTCATTCACATCCCCGGTCGTCCGAAAGGTAAACTCTACAAATTCGAGGATGTCCCCCTCATGCGCGTGGGAAGAGTTGAAAGTCATGCCCGACGACGTCATTCGCGACATCCTGCTCGAAAACGAGAATGATTTTTCGGCCGAAATCTGCCCCGCTGCCACCCTCGACGATTTAGATGCCGAAGCCATTGAGATCCTCAAGAGAAAATATGCCACGAAACAACGCAATTCGCATTTTCTCACCCTCGACAACGCGCAAATTCTCAATGATCTCGGGTTGATTTGCGGCACACAAGTCACCTACGCCGCCCTCATTTTGGTAGGGAAAACCTCGGCCTTGGCGCGCCTGCTCCCCCAAACGAAAGTTGTCCTCGAATATCGGCACGACTCCCATGCCATCCCCTATGCCAATCGCATAGAATATGACACTTGTTTCTTCAAAACAGCCGATCGGCTATGGCATGACATCAATTTGCGGAACGACAAAATCGATATTTCCGACGGACTTTACCTTCTCAATCTCCCGCTCTACAACGAAGAAGTGGTGCGCGAGGCCGTCAACAATGCCATCGCCCACCGCGACTATCGCTGCCAAAGCGAAATCTTCGTCCTGCAATCTCCCGAACAGCTCATCGTGAAAAATGCGGGTGGCTTTCCGCGCGGCGTCAACCTACAAAATCTACTCAGTGTCTGCAGCACACCCCGCAATCGCCTCCTGGCCGACGTGCTCGCCAAGACCGGTGTGGTGGAACGATCGGGGCAAGGCATCGACAAAATCGTCAAAAACACGCTCTCGGAAGGTAAAAAATGCCGGACTACAGCCACAGCGACGATTTCGGTGTCGAATTGCACCTCTCCTCCGAGATCAAAGACGTGGCTTTTGCTCTCTTCCTCGAAGCAATGCAAAAAGAGTTGCCCGAAGAGCAGCGACTTTCGGTCTTTGAAATCGTGGCACTCAACCAAATCAGAGAAGAGAGTCACGCAAATCTGCCTGCCGACACGCTACAATCGCTCCTCAGCAAAGGAATGATCGAGAGGCGCGGACGCACCAAAGGCACACACTATGTTTTGAGCAAGGTCTATTACGAATATAGCGGCAACGAGGCCTGTATTCCAAGCATTTGCGCTGGAACGAAAAAGCAAGCGCAAATCTGTATTCTCGGACATTTTGAAAATTTCAAACGTGCCAAGATGAAAGATTTCGTGACGGTGCTCGAACCCCACATGACCCGGCGGCAAATTCGCATGCTAATCGACCAACTCGTGACACAAAACATGTTGTTGCGCGTCGGCGAAAGGTTCCGCCACTCACTACGAACTACATCCGGACTACGAGAGCAACAAAAATGCAAGCACAAGCGCTCGAAATCGGCATGGCTGCGCTCAAAACCAAGACGAGCGCGGAAAATCCACAACCGATCAAAACACAGACAACGTGCTGTGAACCAAAACATTGGAAATACGTCCAAAAACGCGTCCAAGATCACAACAAAAACAACAACAACGACGCAAAAACAGTGCAAAACGAGCAAACAACCCGCTCGATATCAATACTTTGCGAATACGTCAAAACGCGTCAAAACACTTTCACCACACAAGTGCACCATTCGCACGCCCAACCTCCGGCTCGCCCTCGCCGATTGCCCTCCTTCCCCGACTTGCCCTGTGTGAAAACGAACAGCTTTCAGCAAGTGCTTTAATAGCCCCCGCCCCCCAGCCCAATGACACTATGGAAAGACTCAAAATCTCCACCTCCGTCGGACTTTTCCGCGTGCCCACCGACGATATTGCCTACATCGAGGGCCTCCGGCAACTACTGCGACGTGCATCTCTTCAACGGCGAATCCGTGACCATGACGTTTCAGTTGCACTACTTCGTCGAAGTCCTCGGCATGCTGCAACAGAAACTTTCTTCATCTCGCGTGGGGAAAAAGCCTGATCGTGAACAAAAATTTCGTCTACGCCATCAACGTCACCAATCAAGAACTGAAACTCATGGACTATCGCGCCCACCGCAGTTTCAGACTCAAAGCTTCGAAGGAAGCCCTCAAAGAATTGAAGAGCGTTTTGGAACTCGAACACAAATGACCATGGAACACACCGAAGACAACCACCTCCAAGAGCAGCCCCTCTTCACGATCGAGCACGAAACCGACGACCCCACCGCAGAAGCCGTGGGCGAAGCCCCCATCATCACCATCGAGCGCTACAATGTGGAGGACGAACGGCAGCTCCCCCCCGCGGCCAAAAAGCGCAGCGCCCTCCAAACGTGGAGCCTCCGCCTCCTGTGGTTCGTAAGCGCCGCCGTGCTCCTCGTCGGCCTCTACGCCGCCACGCGCCTATACAACTATTATTATAACCTCGGCGTGAGCATCTCCGTCTCGCCCACGGACAACCTCCGCAAACTCGACCGCATGCGCGCCACATCTGCCCCCTCAGAAGTGCGGCTCAAGCGCGACTCCGTGCTCGGCGTGGCGATCGACATCTACGAGTGGCACAATGTCAAGGCCGAACTCACCCTCGCCGAGCCCGACACCGCCGACCACAACGTGCTCCTCTACACCCGCACCGCCGACTACACCGCCACCGGCGAATACATCGGCTCCTTGGTCGTAGACGGCGAGGAGAAACAGCGCGACGTCTCGCGTCTCGGCTACTGCGCCCTCAAAAACGGGCACGCCGTCATCGGCATCTCGCGCTTCGACGACCTCCGGCGCGCCATGGTCGACGCCGACGGCTCCTACTTCCGCCAGTTTGTCCTCGTTTCCGACGGCCAACTCCCCCCGCGCTTCACCCTCCACGGCAAAGTGGAGCGCAAAGCCCTCGTTCGCACCGCCGACGACCAACTTTGCGTCGTCGCCACGCGCCACCCCGAAACCCTTTGGAGCTTTGCCGACGCCTTGCGCGAATACGGCTACGTCGATGCCATCTATCTCACCGGCGGTAACCAAAGCGGCTTCTACCGCGCCCCCGACGGCACGCCCCATTTCACCGAAGAAGCTGCCCGCTATCGCACCGACAAGCACCACGGCGTCGCGCCCTGGCTCGTGCTCCGCAAACGATAAGCCCCGACGCCGCCCGAAATCACCCACTGACAGGCGCACCGACAAGCACCACGGCGTCGCACCTTGGCTCGTACTCCGCAAACAATAAGCTCGAAAGCGCCACCCCGCAAAACACCACAAAGGTTCATCCGACTGCCCCTTCACGCATCGGATGAACCCTTTTTTTATCCCTCGGGCACAGAAGTGCTCACCCCATCGTGACCACCAACCCTCACGCACTGCCCTCAAACAACCCAAACACCACCGCCGCGCCCCGAAAGCGCTCCCCTTCTCCCTCCTCGAAACCCCCACAAAATCACCCATTTGCGCGGCCGGAGAAAGCCGCGAGCGACAATTCATACAGCAAACCCACCATTTCATACAACGCCCCTCGAAAAGTTTTGCTCCGCCGTGCCCGCTGCTTACTTTTGCATTGTCATCAAGACAGCAACGAAATACAAATCAAAAAATAGAAGACAATGAGAAAAGCAATTTTCGCGCTGATGATGGTTGCAGCAACCTCCACCGCAAGTTTCGCAAAGGTCAACAACGAGCAGACCAAAGCCGTGGTCAAAGAAGTGGCACAAGCCGTCAAAGACGCACCCGCCGGCACCACCTACGGACTCGTTGAGGCCAACAAGCAACACATCGTGCTCAACACCCCCTTCGGCCGCATCACCGTCAACAAAAACGACGACGGCACCTACTCCTGCATGGGCATGAACGCCAAAGTGCTCTCCGCCAAAAACCGCGTCTACAAGATCCAAACCTCCCTCGGCACCTTCAGCGTCAACGCACGCAAGGGCACCGTCACCAAGCAGTAAAGCTTATCCCTAACCCGCAGCACTCGAAACCATGAAGAAGCTCTTTCTCCTCTTCGCCCTCCTCATCTCGGCCGTGCAACTGAGTTTTGCCGACTCCGCCCTCACCTCCACCGAGTTCTACAAGGCCTATCTCGACATGCCCATCGTCAAAGCCGCCGCCGATCAGCCCAACCACCTCTCCGAAGCGGCCAAGACCTACCTCTTCGATGAGGCAAATCCCCTCGATGTCAAGCTGGCGCTCATCAACGCCGTGGGCTGGGAGTTCGAAGGCCTCACCGCCTACAAGGACTACCTCAACTATTGCATCCAACACTTCCCCAAACGCAAAGTACAGCATCGCCCCCGGCAAGCGCGTCACGCAGCAAGACGTTTTCAAACACGCCCTGCGCCCGAACAGAAGGCCGTGCTCGTCTACCTCAGTGCGATGAGCAATTACTTCAACACCGCCGCGATGAGCAAAATGGTGCGCATGGCCATGACCACCCCGCGCACCGACAAACAATCGTTCATGCTCGCCGTCGGACTGGTCAAAGCGCAGATCGCGCTGAACAACGACTGGGCAGAGGTCTATCCCACGGTGCATGCCTGCGTCAACAAGCCCCGCATCAAAGACATGCGCCCCGAAGCCATCGACATCGTGATGGGAATACATCAACGAATACGAAAAAAATACACCCACAAATAGTCATCCCAACCCGTTAACCTTCCACCTTTTCCGACCCTAAAATCTACCACGGAACTCCACTTCCGCGCCGTCCGACAGCGGTTGGCCACGGCCGCGCAACGAAAACCGCCCTACCCCTCCGCCCACGCGGAGAGCGGCACCCACTCGCCGACGAGCTGAGGGCAAGTTTTCGACGGATTTCCGCCCCATGATCCCCTTTTTCGGTGCATCCCCCAGCGCGTGTGCTGTCGGATGCACCTTTTTCATCGCCCCGCGCCCGACGCGACGCGAGCACAAGCCCACCGCCGACCGCTCTCCCCCAAAAAGCCCAAGAAAAAAACGCCGAAAACGATGACCGAAATCGACCAAAAATCCGCGGCTAAAATCTCCCAAAAATCCACCCCGATTCTCTGCCCACGCTCGCTCCGCTGCCCCGCACCAAAACTCCACAACTTGCGCACCCGGCGTGAAAAAACGGACTACTTTTGGGCCAATTCCAAAATAAAATCCTAACTTTGTCGCAGAGCCACCTGTTTCCGCTCATTTTTTTCGCGTCGCCTTTGCACCGAAATCAGCGACGAAGGTGGCCCTTGCCGCTGTCCCTGCGCCACCGCTGCGCCGCTGGACGCGCACCCCGCGTCCCCAAAACGCACATCCGCCCCTCAGATAGTAGAATATAAGTTTAGCCCACGATATGAAGTTCGCCATTTCCAGCAGCATCCTTTCGCAGCGTCTCCAAACGCTCGGTCGCGTCATCGCGTCGAAAAACAGCATGCCCATCCTGGACAATTTCCTTTTCCAAGTCCACAACAACCAACTCGAGCTCACGGCTTCGGACAGCGAGCTCACCCTCCACACCACCCTCGAGCTGATCGAGAGCGACGGTCCCATCGACTTCACCGTCAACGCCAAGACCATTCAGGAGGCCATCAAGGAAATCCCCGAACAGCCCCTCGAATTCAACGTCGACCCCCGACAACCTCGACATCACCATCACCTATCAGAACGGGCACTACAACCTTGCGGGACAAAACGCACAGGAATACCCCCTCACTCCCGAGTTGGACGGCGAAATCTCGACCCTCGGCGCCGATGCCGCGCGCCTTTTCTCGGGCATCAACCGCGCGCTCTTCGCCGCTGCCGACGATCCCCTCCGCCCCGTGATGAACGGTGTGTTCTTCGACTTCAACGCCGAAGGCCCTCGCCGTGGTGGCCTCCGACGGTCGCAAACTTTCGTGCACCCGCCTGCTCGACATCCAGACCGACACCCCCGCCTCGTTCATCCTCCACAGAAGCCGGCCAACATCGTGCGCAACATCTTGCAGAAAGAAGTGGGCGACGTCACCATCCGCTTCAACGGTCGCAACGCCGTCATCGCCTCTGAGTGCTACGACCTCTCCTGCCGCTTGATCGAGGGCAAGTTCCCCAACTACAACAGCGTCATTCCCAGGACAACCCCAACCTCGTCACGCTCAACCGCGCGGCGATGATCTCCGCCCTGCGCCGCGTGCTCATTTTCTCCAACGCCGGCAGCCCCCTCGTGAAGCTCCACATCGAGTCCGGCCGCATCATCCTCTCCACCCGCGATGCCGACTACGGTCGCGCCGGCGAAGAAGCCGTGGCCTGCCAATATGAAGGCCACCCGATGAACATCGGCTTCAAAGGCACCCTCCTCATGGAACTGCTCAACAACCTCGAAGGCGACGAAATCATCGTGCAACTCGCCGATCCCTCGCGCGCCGGCATCATCGTCCCCGCCGAACAGCAGGACAACGAGCACGTGCTCATGCTCCTCATGCCCATGATGCTCAACGAATAAGCCATCCGCGCGACCAACGGTAGTCCGCTCGCCGCCCAACGATAGCCCCTGCGCCGCGCGATGAAGGGCGCCCCCGCACTCCACGAAGTAGCGCCCTGCGCGTCCGAACCGCGCCTTTCGGCACGAAGCCCCTGCCTTCTCGGCAAAAGGCTTCCACTTTCGACAAAAAGCCCTCGGTTTTTGACGAAAAACGGTGCACTTTTCGCCCCCCTTTTCCACCGCGAAGGCTCCACCCGACGGCCACAAGCCGAACGGCATCGGGACACAACACCTCGGTGACGCAGCAAAAGCCCACCGCTGACGAGGCGACAACGATCGTGCACACAGCCGAAAGCAGTAGCCACTCGGTCGAAAGCCGTGCCACACGCGCTGCCCCTACCGCTCCGCGCCCCTCCATTCCCCTCCATTTCCCCACACCACGCCGGCCATCAGGACTCTCGAGTTCGAGGGCCGGCGTGTTGCATTTTCGCCCCGCAGCCGGCGCACGCCGCACCGCCCGTTCGTCAGCGACAGCCCCCTGCGGCGCACCCCACCCTTATTTATCTCTCCTCCGGCTTTCCCTCCCCCGAGGCAAAGCCCCCAAGCGCGCCCTCGTTCGCGCCCCCTTTCGCCCCATGTCCAGCGTCCCCACCTCGCCCCTCGCCGGCCGCCACATCGTGCTCGGCATCACCGGCAGCATCGCCGCCTACAAAGCCTGCACCCTCGTCCGCTTGCTCGTGCGCCAAGGCGCCGAAGTGCAAGTGGTCATCACGCCCGCCGGCAAAGAGTTCGTCACCCCCCTCACCCTCGCCACCCTTTCGCAGCGCGCTGTGGTGAGCGAATTTTTCGACCGCCGCGACGGCAGTTGGCACAGCCACGTCGATCTCGGGCTGTGGGCCGACGTTTTCGTCATTGCCCCCGCCTCGGCCGCCACACTCGGCAAGATGGCGCACGGCATCGCCGACAACATGCTGCTCACCACCTACCTCTCGATGAAGGCCCCCACCTTCGTCGCCCCGGCCATGGACCTCGACATGTATGCCCACACCGCCACGCAAGACAACCTCGACCTCCTGCGCCGCCGCGGCGTGCACGTCATCGAAGCCGCCGACGGTTTCCTCGCCTCCACCCTCTCGGGCAAGGGGCGCATGCAAGAACCCGAAGTCATCGTCGAACACCTCGCCCGCCACTTCGCCGCATCGGCCACCCCGACCACACCTTGCGGCGAAAACACCGCCGAGAGCGCAACGGCAGCCGATGCCGCGCACCAAGAAATGCCCACCTGCGCCGCCGCAACCGCCACTCCGGCGCGCCCTCGTAGAGCCCAGATCGACGGGCCACCGCCCGCGCTTGCTCATCACCGCCGGCCCCACGCGCGAACGCATCGACCCCGTCCGCTTCGTGAGCAACTATTCGAGCGGCAAAATGGGCTTCGCCCTCGCCGAGAGTGCCGCCCGCGCCGGCTTTTGACGTGGTGCTCATCGCCGGTCCCCGTCGGTCTCACGGTGCAGTCGCCCCGGATTCGGCGCATCGACGTGGAGAGCGCGCGCGAGATGCACGCCGCCGCCCTGCGCGAGTTCCCCGATTGTGCCGGCGCCATCCTCTGCGCCGCCGTCGCCGACTACGCCCCCGAAGCGCCGGCCGACCGCAAAATCAAGCGCGAAACCACCGGCCCCCTCACCCTTCGCCTCGTGCCCAACCCCGACATCGCCGCCGATCTCGGCCTGCGCAAAGCGCGCCGACCAGTGGCTCGTGGGTTTCGCCCTCGAAACCGACCATGCCCTCGACAACGCCCGCGGAAAACTTCACCGCAAGCACCTCGATCTCATCGTGCTCAACAGCTTGTCCGACGCGGGCGCCGGTTTCAACACCGACACCAACCGCGTCACCCTCATCGCCCCCGAGGGCGAACCCCAAGCCCTCCCCTCATGGCCAAAAGTGCCGTGGCCGACACCCTCATTCGCCACCCATGCCACACCTTCCCCTCCCTCGCTCCTGATGCGCGCCGGGCGTTCGCTCGCCGCCCTCCTCTTTGCCCTGCTCGCCCTCCTGCCCGCCACGTTGCGTGCCGGCGAACTCGACGCGACGGTCACCTTCGACACGCGCCACGTGCAGGGCACGGGCAATGAAGCCACCTTCGAAGCCCTGCGCCGCGCCGTCACCGATTTTTCTCGACGAACAGCGGTTCACCGATCTGCGCTTCGCCCGCCGCGAACGCATCAAATGCACCTTCTATTTCAACGTCCGCAAGTACGACCCCTCGGCGCAAACCTTCGAAACGACGCTCACCGTGAGCAGTTCGCGTCCCGTCTACGGCGCGAGCTACACCAGTCCCGTTTTCATCGCCCGCGACGCCTCGGCCAACTTCCGCTTTGCCGAGTTCGACAAACTCGAGTTCCGCCCCGAAGCCATCGACCGCGACCTCACCGCCCTCTTGGCCTACTACGCTTATATGATCATCGGCATCGATCTCGACACGATGTCGCCCCTCGGCGGCACCGATGTGCTGGGACGCGCCCGCGATTTGGTGAACAACGCCCGCTCGCTCAGTCTTTCGGCCAAGGGCTGGAAAGCCTTCGACGACAACCGCAACCGCCACGGCCTCGTCACCGACTGGCTCGACCCGGGCATGCAGCCCTTCCGCCGCATGATCTACGCCTACCACCGCAACGGCCTCGACCACATGGTCGAAAATCCGGAGCGCGCTCGCGTGGCCATCGTCGAATCGCTCCGCCTGCTCGCCGAAGCCCACGACACCAAGAAGCTCAGCGCCCTGCCGCAACTCTTCACCGAGTGCAAGGCCGACGAACTCGTGGGGCTCTTCGCCGGACACACCACGGCGCAAGATCGCGACTTCCTCGTCGACCTCTTTTCGCGCATCAATCCCTCGAAAAACACCTCTTGGAATCGCATTCGCGACGGCAAATGATCGCCCCCTGCGCCCACTGGTCGCCGCGCCTTCGCCCCTTTCCGTCCACCCATCTTCCAACTCTCGTCCCTGTGCTCACCCACCTTCACATCAGCAACTACGCCCTCATCGACAGCCTCGACCTCGATCTCGGCGCGGATTTCACCGTCATCACCGGCGAAACCGGCGCCGGTAAGAGCATTATCCTCGGCGCCCTCGGTCTGCTCCAGGGCCATCGCGCCGATGCCAAAGTGCTTCGCCGCGCCGACGCCAAGTGCATCGTCGAAGGCACCTTCGACACCGCCGGTCTCCCCATCGAGCCCCTCCTCGAAGCCGCCGAAATCGAGGCCGACGGTCACACCCTGCTCATCCGCCGCGAGATTTCGGCCGCAGGCAAGAGCCGCGCCTTCGTCAACGACACACCGGCCACCCTCAACGTGCTGCGACAACTCGCCGAACACCTCATCGACATCCACTCGCAGCACCAAAATCTCCTCCTTTCGCACGAGAATTACCTCCTCGACACCCTCGATCTCGTGGCCGACAACGCCGCTTTGCGCCACGACCTACGCGCAAGCCCTCGCCGACCACCGCGCCGCGCGCCGCCGCTGCAGGAACTCCAAGAACTGAGCGGCCGCGACGGACAGGATCGCGACTACCCTCAGTTTCCAACTCGAGCAGATCGACGGCTCGGCCTTCGAGGTCGACGAGCAAGCGCGCCTCGAAGCCGACAGCGAAGCCCTCACCCACGCCGAAGATATCCAGAGCGCCCTCGCCCATGCCGCCACGCGCTTTGAGCAATGAGGGAGTTCGACGTGCTCGACTGCCTGCGACAAGCCGAAAGCGACCTCCGCGATGCCGCCCGCCATCGCCCCTGAAAACCGAAGCCCTCGCCGACCGTTTGGAGAGCGCGCGCATCGAAATCGACGACATCCTCAGCGACGTGGAGCGACTGGCCGACAGTGTCGAGATTGACCCCGTGGGACTCGAGCGCACCAACCGCCGCCTTTCGAAACTCTACGCCTTGCAGCGCAAACACAACGTCGAGACCATCGCCGAACTCCACCGCGTGGCCGACGATTTCCGCGCCCGTCTCGACGCCATCGACCATGCCGAAGAGCATCTCGCCGAAGCGCAAGCGCAACTCAGCGCCACCCTCGAGCGTACCCTCAGCGTCGGCGCGCAACTCACCGACAGCCGTCGCCGCGCCGGCGAAGAGATTTGCACCACCCTCCGCACCGATCTCGCGCAACTCGGCATGCCCCACACGCAACTCGCCTTCGATTTCCGTCCGCGCACCGCACCCGACGCCACCGGCACCGACACCGTGGCCTTCCTCTTCTCGGCCAATCCCGGCATGCCGCCGCGCGATCTCGCCGAAACAGCCTCCGGCGGTGAAATCGCCCGCTTGATGCTCGCCCTCAAAGCCTTAGTAGCCGGCCGACGCAACCTCCCTTCGATCGTTTTCGACGAGATCGACACGGGAGTCAGCGGCACGATGGCGCGCCGCATGGGGCAGCTCATGCGCCGCATGGGCCACAGCGTGCAAGTGCTCTGCATCACCCACCTGCCGCAGATCGCCGCCCTCGGCACCGACCACCTGCGCGTGGCGAAACACCAACGCGACGGCGAAACCCTCTCGACCCTCACGCGCCTCACGGCCGACGAGCGCATCAACGAACTGGCGACCATGCTCTCGGGCACGGAGATCACGCCGGCCGCCCTCGCCAACGCGCGCGAACTCCTCGACCCCGCCGCACAATAAGCCGCCGCGCAGGGGCACGACGCGCATGCCTTGTTATAGGACACGCACTCCTTATTATATAGGGTGCGCTTCGCCGAAAAGCGTGCCGACTTCGTGACCCTAAACGACAACTGCCGCAGCAAACCGCACGCACGCCTTATTATATAGGATGTGCTTCGCCGAAAAGCGTGCGGCCTTCGTGATCCAAAACGACAACTGCCGCAGCAAACCGCGCGCACGCCTTATTATATAGGATGTGCTTCGCCCAAAAAGCGTGCGCAAACCTCTTCACTCAACGACTTTTCCTCCCATGTCCCGCTCCTTTCTCGTCTTTCTCCTCGGCCTTTGCGCCGCCCTCCTCAGCCCCGGCGCAGCGCGTGCCGACCGCGGCGCAAACACCGCCGCCCTACGCGCACTCGCCCGCATCGTCACCTTCAATCTCGCGGGCGACACCCTCGGTGTGACGCAAGGTTTCTTCGTCGAAGCCAACGGCACGCTCATTGCCCCCTATGCGCCTTTCCGCGGCGCCGCCCGCGCCCTCGTCAGCGACAGCCGTTCGCGCCAAGGCCACGTGTTGCGCATCGTGGCGGCCAATGCCGAACTCGACCTCCTGCGCGCCACCACCGATCTCGCGCGCCGCAACGACGAATACCTCCCCCTCTCGCCCGAACAGTTCCCCGTCGGCACGGCCTTCACCCTCGTGCCCTTCGCCACCGACGGCCGTCCCACGGCGCAAACAGCCAACGTGGTGCAAACCGAAAGCCTCCGCGGTCACAACTACTACACCCTTTCGGCCGCCAACGCCGCCTCCCTCGCCGGACTCCCCCTCCTCACCGCCGAAGCCAAGCCCCGCGTGGCCGCCATTGCGCAGTTCAACTACGGCAAAGCCCCGTCCGACGGCACGCCCCTCGGTCTTTGCGCCCTCGCCGCCTCGGCCGCCGACACCCTCCGCGCCAATGCCGTGGCCGCCCCTCAGCCCCTGACCTCACCGCCCTGCGCATTCCCCTCCTTCTCCCCGCCGACGAGAACGAAGCCTACACCTATCTCTACATGCTCCTCCGCTCGCGGCGCGACAGCAGCATCGTGGCCACCGCCCTGGCCGACTTCCTCGCCGCCCACCCCAACCACCGCGAAGCCACCCTCGACGCCGCGCGCTTCTATGCCGCCCGGCGCCACTATCTGCGCGCCGATTCGCTCCTGGCTCGCGCCTTGCGCATCAGCCCCGACGCCGACAGCCGCAGCCGTGTGCACGAAGAGCGCGCCGGCCTCATCATCGACGCGCTTGCCGTCGACAGTCTGCACCTCCCGCCCCACTGGCGCACCGCCGAAGCCCTCCGCGCTCTCGATCGTGCCGACAGTCTCGCGCCCCGTCCCTCCTCGTCGCTGCTGCGCGGCGTCATCCTCTACGGTCAAGGGCGCAACCGCGAAGCCTTCGCCGCCTTCGAGCGCGTCAACCACAGTGACGCCGCCTCGCTGCGCTCCTTTTTCTTCGCCGCCCAAGCCCTCAGCCGTGCCGGCGGCAACGACAGCGCCGTAGTGGCCTTGCTCGACAGCGCCCTGGCGCACACCCCACGCCCCTTCACGGCCGAAGCCGCCGCCCCCTCGCTTGGCGCGCCGTCTATGCCGAGCGTCTCGGCGATCAGCGCCGCGCCGTGCTCGATCTCGTGGACTATGAGCGCCTCGTCCCCGCCGCCGAACTCGCCGCCCCCTTCTTCCTGCGCCGAGCCGCCCTCGCCGAGCAAGCCCGTCTCTACCGTCGTGCCGTCGACGACTACACCACGGCCGCGGCGCGCACCGCCGACCGCGAAACGCGCATCGAAGCCCTCACCGCCAAGGCGCTCCTCTGCGTGCGCCTCTCGGCCGGCGACGAAGCCCTCGCCGCCGCCGAAGAACTGCAGCGCCTCACCCCCGACACGCCCGACGCGCTCAAGCTGCTCGGCCTCGCCCACCAACTCCTCGGCCACCGCGCGCAAGCCCGCCGCTACCTCTCGCAGGCCGCCGCCAAGGGCGATGCCAATGCCGCCGAACTCCTGCGCAAAGTCAAGTGACCTTCGTCCGCCCCACACCCGATTTCGCCCCGCGCCCATCGGATGTGGGGCGGTTTTTCGTCTAAAAATCACAGATTTAACACCCCACTCCCCCGATTTTTCAGCACAAAAGCCTAATTTTTGGCGCATCACGCTCCATCGTTTCAACTCCCACCCTGCATGAGAAAAACTCTTCCCCACCCTCCTCCTCGCACTGCTCACCGCCCTCCTGGCGACCGCCTGCCAAAAAGACGAGCCCGCTCCCTGCCATTGCCCACAAGCAACAGACCTCCCTCGCCCTCACTACCCCGGCAATCCCTATCCCCTGCCCTATATCCCCGACGCACCCACCGTGCCTCCCACGCCCTACAGCGTCGACTGTTATCTCGAACCCGACACCCTGGTCTATTCGAGTTACGACAGCAAAAGAGATGAATATGCCCTCTCTTTCGATGCCACCCCCAATTACACCGGCGGTCGCCGACTTTTCGCGCCCCGTCGCGGCACCTCGCGGCAAGACTCCCTCGTCTATGCCGAGCAAGCCCGCCTGCACGGCGAAGACGGCAGCCTGCGTGCCCACCCACTCCGCGCACAAACCCCTGCTGATGAACGTCACCGCGCTGCGCGCGCTCCTCTATCGTGCCGACGGATCCCACACCGACATCTCCGACCGCTGCACCCTCACCTATACCTCCTTCGAGCCTTACATCAAATCAGGCTACTCCACTTTCTACGCCCGCTACACGCGCCGCTTCGACGAGATGGACGCCTACCAACTCCGCTGGATCGAACCCTACATCCTCATCACCTGCAAAATTCCGCCGCACGCTGCAGACGAAAGCCTCCTTCTCCTCGCCACGCTCGCCGACGTGCCGCACGCTCCGTGGGCACTTTGATCTCGGCTCCCCACACGCATCCGCTATCAACACTGATGCACCCGAAATACTCCCCCTGCGAAAAGCCCGACCTCCCCACACGGAAGTCGGGCTTTTTTAGCCCCTTTTCGCCCCGCCGCCTCAACCTTGCAAACCCCCTCTGCGCCCCACTTTTTCGTATTTGACGTGCAACATTTCGAAAAAAGCGAAAAATCTTCGCCCGAACACCTACCTTTGCATCATCAAAACAAAACTCCCTATTCACCTGCTCCGCGCAAAAAGGTCTTCGCCACCGCCCATCGCGACCGAGCACCCTACGCCCCCACAGCAAAACACAGTCAACCACTCATTCCTTAACTCCCCAAAACCTTCACGCTATGATCTACAACGCTTTCGAAGCCCCTCAAAGGCCTTCTACCGCACCACCGTCGTTCCGTTGCACTTCGGCAAGCACCGCACCTTCAACTCTCCACACCCTGCCGGCGCTCCTCCTCATCCCCTACCTGATCTGAGGCCACCGCAGCACAATCCAAGCCGAGCGCACACCGCCGCACGCCCCCTTCTCTACCTTGTTTGCCATAACAAAAAACACACCCGTGCGCGGCGACCGTTTCGACCACAAGTTCCGAAACCACCTCGAGCACCGAAAAGCCCGATTCTCCCAAAGCGAATCGGGCTTTTTCAACCCTGCGCCGCGCGAAATTCTAACCTTGCAACCCTTCCGCGCCCCACTTTATATTTTTTTGTCGTGCAACATTTCGAAAAACAGAAAAATTCCAACCGAATACCGACCTTTTGCCACATCAAACCCAACCACTTATCTCTAAAAATTCTCATCACTATGATTGACCTCTTCCAACACCTCGACGGCTTGTTCGCCTCGCTCTTCCACCTCGTGCTCACCGTCGGCAAACTCGGCCTGCTCGTTTTCATCGCCTTGCGCCTCTATCCCCACATTCGCAAGCACTTCGCCATCGGACACAAGCCCTCCGGCAACGTGCCCCACCGCCCCCAAGCGCCCGGCGTCTACAATGCGCAGCAGGCCACCCAATATGCCAACAACGCGCAGCAACCTCAGCAAACGCCCGTGGACTTGAACCCCGAAAAGTTCTTCTCCGCGATCACACGCCTCTACCGCGCCACGATCATCCCCGTCCGCATCGGCGAACGCGTCATCAACGTCCACAGCCTCCTGCTCCTCTTCGTCCTCTCTATGATCTGGTGAGCGCACAGCGCCCCGCGTCGCACGGACTTTCACTTTATTCACTCATAAATCCCCTCCTACAATGAACACCTCCACCTTTACCCCCAACTGTCCCCTCCGTTCACAAGCCGAAACCGCCCCGCAAGGCGATCCCTTCGACGGCTTTCTCGAGAGTTTTTGGAATTTCGCCTGAACCGGCGCACAAATTCCGTCCCGCCTGCCCCAACTTGCCCCTGGAACCGCGCATCCCAACCTTGTAAACCACCCCAGCTGAAAACACACCCCGCGGCCAAAAAAACACCGACATCACAAAACCTTCACGCATCAACCTTGTAAACCACCCCAACTGAAAAAACCCGCCCCAAAAATACGCGTCACAAAACCTTCCTAACGCCGCGTCAACCGTAAACCACCCCAGCTGAAAAACACACCGCGGCCAAAAACACCGACATCACAAAACCTTACCCAACGCCGCGCATCCCAACCTTGAACCACCGCCACAAGGAAAACACACCCTCCCACGATGCCCCTCCACGCAGGCAAGCCCCTTGCCCCCTCGCGCCCCTGAGCGCGAGGGACGTCTAGCCCGATCTACCCCTCATTTTGCGCACCGCTGTGGTCGTCCCACCGGCGTTCGCCCTGCCCACAACGGCAGTTCCCAACCTCGAAAAACACCGCCGGTACACCCGCCCTTCGGTGCGCAATTCCTCAACTTTCATTTCAAACGTCCCAACTTTTGACGAAAAGTTGGGACGTTTTTCTCATTTGCCCCCTATTTTTTTAGAATATCTTTTTGCATATCCGATGAAAAACACTAACTTTGAAGCGTAAATAAAAAGTCGGCTTTTGCAAAAACCAATCGTCACGGCGTCTATTTCAGCACATTCGCGTTTCGAAACCGTAAATTGTTCACAACGCCGTTCGCCGCTTCCGGTCGAAATCACCCACCGGCCGACCCACCCATTCACCCATTCGCCCCAACCCTCTGCCTATGTCCTTCCTTCGTTTCGACAAAACGCAAATGACCAACCTGCAAGAATCCCTGATGAAGGAATTCCTGCTCACCAACAAGTCGGGCGCCTACTGCTCGTCCACACTCACGGGGTGCAACATCCGCAAATACCACGGCCTCTTTGTCGTGCCCGTGCCCGCCATCGACGACGAGAAACCACGTGCTCCTCTCCTCGCTCGACGAAACCGTCGTGCAACACGGCGCGGAGTTCAACCTCGGCCTGCATAAATACGTGGGCGAGAACTACAGCCCGCGCGGCCACAAATACATCCAGAGCTTCGAGTGGGACAAAGTGCCCACTTGGATCTACCGCATCGGCGGTGTGGTGCTGAAGAAGGAGATCATCTTCCGCAACGAGCGCGATCGGCTCTTCGTTCGCTACACGCTGCTCGAAGCCCACTCGCCCACCACGCTGCGCCTGCGCCCCTTTTTGGCCTTCCGCTCCGTGCGCCGCTGGACACACGAGAACGGCATGGCACGCACCGACTACCGCGAGGTGGAAAACGGCGTGGCCTTCAATCTCTATGACGGCTATCCCGACCTCGTCATGCAGCTCGACAGCGACCGCGCCACCTATCACCACACCCCCGACTGGTATCGCGGCCTCGACTACCCCAAAGAGCGCGAACGCGGCTACGACGAACCGGAAGACCTCCTCGTGCCGGGCTATTTCGAGATGCCCATCGCCTGCGGCGAGAGCATTGTGTTCACCGCCTCGCTCGATTCGCGCGACCCCGCCACGCTCAAGCCCCTCATCGAGGGCGAAATTGCCGCCCACGACTCGCGCGACACCTTCTACCACAGCTTGGTGAACGCCGCCCACCAATTCCGCCAGCAACTCGGCGGCGAAGAGTACATCATCGCCGGCTATCCGTGGTTCAAGCCCCGCGCCCGCGACACCTTCATCGCCATGCCCGGCCTGACCTTGGCCATCGGCGAGACGGAGCAGTTCGAGAAATACATGGACACCGCGTCCCAAGCGCTCGACGACTTCATGGCCGGCCGCCCGGTGAGCGTGCAAATCTACGAAACCGAACAGCCCGACACGCTCCTGTGGGCGATGTGGTGCCTGCAACAGTACGCCAAATACGTCGGTCGTGAGCGTTGTCGCGAACGCTACGGCGCCCTCATCGACCGCATCATGTCGTTCATCTTCGAAGGCCGCCACCCCAACCTCTTTGGCCACACCAACGGCCTGGTCTATGCCAACGGTCGCGACCGCGCCGTCACGTGGATGAACTCCACCGCGTGGGGTCGCCCCATCATCCCGCGCTCGGGCTACATCGTCGAGTTCAACGCCCTGTATTACAACGCCAAAAAGTTCTACCAACAGCTGCTGGTCGACGACGGTCGCCCCGAACGCCTCATCACCGCCGAACGCATCGAGGCCGAGTGCCGGCAGTTTGAGGAGAGCTTCCGCTCCACCTTCGTCAATCACTGCGGCTATCTCTTCGACTACGTCGACGGCGGCAACGCCGATTGGAGCGTTCGCCCCAACCAACTGCTGGCCATCGCCCTCGACTTCTCGCCCCTCACGCTCCGCGAGCGCAAAGCCGTGCTCGACATCTGCACCCGCGAACTCAAAACGCCCAAGGGCATCCGCTCCCTCTCGCCCAAAAGCCAAGGTTACACCCCCTATTATGTGGGACGTCAGGAAGATCGCGACCGCGCCTACCACCAAGGCACCGCCTGGCCGTGGCTCACGGGCTTCTATCTCGAGGCCTATCTGCGCGTCTACCGCATGAGCGGCGTGAACTACATCGAGCGCCAGCTCATCGGCTTCGAAGAAGAACTCTTCTACCACTGCGTCGGCACGATTCCCGAACTCTTCGACGGCAATCCCCCCTTCTCCGGCCGCGGCGCCATCTCCTTCGCCATGAACGTGAGCAGCATTCTCCGCGCTTTCCGCCAACTCGAGAAGCACCGCCTCGAAGAAGAAGCCGCCGAACGCGACTGATCCCATCTCCTCTCCCACCCCTATACCCTATATACTCCCCATGAAAGTACTCATGTTTGGCTGGGAATTTCCACATCCTCGGCGGCCTCGGCACTGCGTCCCTATGGCATGACAGCCGGCCTGGCCGCGCAACCCGACATGGACATCACCTTCTGCATCCCCAAGCCTTGGGGCGATGAGGACAAGAGTTTCATGAACATCATCGGTCTGAGCCAAACCCCCATCGTGTGGCGCGACGTGGACTACGACTATGTGCGCGAACGCCTCGGCGACCGCATGACTCCCGAACAATACTACGCCCTGCGCGACCACATCTACGCCGATTTCTCCCTACCGACTCACCGACGACCTCGGCTGTATCGAATTTTTCGGGGCGCTATCCCGACAACTTGCAGGAAGAGATCAACAACTATCTCCATCGTGGCCGGCGTCATCGCCCGCCAACAGGACTACGATATCATCCATGCGCACGACTGGCTCACCTATCCCGCGGGCATACATGCCAAGCAAGTGAGCGGAAAACCCCTCGTGGTGCACGTCCACGCCACGGATTTCGACCGCTCGCGCGGCAACGTCAATCCCACCGTCTACGCCATTGAGCGCGACGGTATGGACCATGCCGACTGCATCATGTGCGTTTCGGAACTCACGCGCCGCACCGTCATCGACCACTACGGGCAGGATCCGGCGAAAGTGGTGGCGATGCACAACGCCGTCTACCCCCTTCCCGACGACATCCGCGAGATCGTGGCGCAACGTCGCCCGGCCGCCGAGCGAAAGGAGAAGGTCGTCACCTTCCTCGGCCGCATCACCATGCAGAAAGGCCCCGAGTATTTCGTCGAAGCCGCCGCCCTCGTGCTCAAACGCACCCGCAACATCCGTTTCTGCTTCGCCGGTTCGGGCGATATGATGGAGGCCATGATCGAACTCGCCGCACGTCGCGGCATCGCCGACCGCTTCCACTTCCCCGGCTTCATGAAAGGCCGCGAAGTCTACGAGACCTTCCGCGACTCCGACGTCTACGTCATGCCCTCCGTGTCCGAACCCTTCGGCATTTCGCCCCTCGAAGCCATGCAATGCGGCGTGCCTTCCATCATTTCCCACCAGAGCGGTTGCGCCGAAATCCTCGACAAGTGCATCAAAACCGACTATTGGGACATCGAAGCCATGGCCGACGCGATGTATTCGCTCTGTGTCAACGACAGCCTCCACGAGTATCTCCGCGTCGAAGGCCTCAAAGAAGTCGACGCCATCACGTGGGAGAAAGTCGGCCTGCGCATTCGCGAATGCTACGACCGCCTCCTCGGCCGATAAGTCGCGACGGTCGCAACACCCTCTCCCGTCGGTCGCGCCGACTACCGCCTTTTCACGCAAAATAAGCCCCCGCTTTCCGCCCGAAACGGCCACCCGCCGCGCCGATTCCCCACTTCGCCCCCTCTCGAGTCCAACTCCCCACCCAAACACCCGGTTCCTTATGAAATCCATCTGCCTCTATTTCGAAATACACCAAAACATCCACCTCAAGCGCTACCGTTTCTTCGACATCGGCACCGACCATTACTACTACGATGACTACGAAAACGAGCGCTCCATCACCGAAACCGCCGAGAACAGCTACATCCCCGCGCTCCGCGCCCTCATCGAGATGGCCGAACGCTACGGCAGCTACTTCAAATGCGCCTTCTCCCTCTCCGGCACCGCCATCGAGCTCCTCGAACAGTACTCCCCCGAAGTGCTCGAGCTCCTCGATCAGCTCAATCGCACGGGCTGTGTCGAATTTCTCGCCGAGCCCTACTCCCACGGCTTCTCTTCCATCAAGTCGCCCGAGTGCTTCAAGGACGAAGTGCGCCGCCTCTCGCGCAAGATTAAGAGCCTTTTCGGTGTCGAGCCCCGCGTGCTGCGCAACTCCTGCCTGATGTATTCCGACGAAATCGGCGCCCTCGTGGCCGAAATGGGCTTCAAAGGCATGCTCGCTGAGGGGCGCGAAACAAACCCTCGGTTGGAAGAGTCCGCACTACCTCTACCACTGCGCCCTCGATCCGCGCTTGAAACTCCTGCTTCGCGACCCCGGTCTGTCGGAAGACATCAGCTATCGCTTCAACGACCGCTCGTGGAACGAATACCCCCTCTATGCCGAGACCTACGCCCGCTGGATCGCCGAACAACCCGCCGACCAACCCGTCGTTTGCCTCTTCATGGAGCTCTGCGCCCTCGGTATGTTCCAACCCCTTTCGAGCAACATCCTCGATTTCTTCAAGGCGCTGCCCGAACAGTTGCGCAATCACGGCATCACCTTCGCCACCCCCTCCGAACTCTGCGACAGTTTGGAGAGCGTAGGTCCGCTGCCCGTGGAATATCCCACCACGTGGGTCGACGAAGAGCGCGACCTCTCGCCCTGGTTGGGCAACATCATGCAGCAGGAAGCCCTCGACAAACTCTACTCCGTGGCCGACCGCGTGCGATCGGCGGCGACAAGCGCCTGCGCCAAGACTGGGACTATCTCCAAGCCTCGAACAACCTGCGCTTCATCTCCACGAAAGCCAACAGCTACGGCGGCTATCGCGGCATCTACGCCTCGCCCTACGACGCGTTCACCAACTACATGAACATCCTTGGCGACTTCATCACGCGCGTCAACGACCTCTATCCGCTCGAAATCGACAACGACGAGCTCAATGCCCTCCTCACCACGATCAAAAACCAGGGCGACGAACTCGCCGTGAAGGACAAAGAGATCGACAAGCTCAAGAACCCTCATCGGTCGCCCTCGAGAAAGAAGCCCTCGCTCGCGAAGAAGCCGCGGCCGCACCCGCCGTTTCAACCGAAAAGGGCACCCCCGCTGCCGAAGCGCCCACCCCCACGAGCGCAAAGGCCGTAGCCCGCCGTGGAAAAAGCGACCGGCACCGCCCCCACTCCAAGAAAAGGGCGGTAAGCGCGGCGGCAAAGGCTAAAAACCTGCGCCCTCCGTGCCGACGCACGCCCACAGCAAAGCCCCCACCGCCGACCATTGGGTCGCCGGTGGGGGCTTTTCGTTGGATGATGCGCAGAGGGAAACGCCTTCGCGCGGCAATACACATTATTATATAGGGCAGTCCGATCGCTCATCGCGCCCCTTCGTCCGTCAGCGCCCAGAGGGCGTGGCCTTCGTAGACGCCCGTCAGTTCGTCGGCCGCCATTCGGCGCAACGCCTGCGCCAAGAGCGCCGTGGACATCGGCCGTGGCGCAAAGGAAAAATTTTACATCGTCGGGGGAAAGTGCGCAGAAATGCGCACGCGTTCACTTTTTTTTTACTTTTGATTGCTTTCATACTAAAGAAAACGCGCTATATTTGCAACGAAAACCCATTTTATCATCTCTGTGTAGCAAAACATCGGGATCTATCGTCCCCGTGATGTGTTCGCCACACAGCCTACAAACTTCCCCCACCTCGCCCGCCTATGATCCTTCATTCCGCCACGCGATTGCTCGGTGCCGCCTTTTGGCCCTCGGCCTGAGCACCCCCGCCGCCACCCTGGCGCAGCAAGTCATCTTCCCGCAAGAACAACAAGCCGGCACGGCGCGTTTGGCACGCACAGCCGACCACTATGTGCTGAGCAACGACCTGCTCACCGCCACCTTCGTCGCCTCCGACGGCACCCTCCGCTTCGGCGGTTGCCCGCAGCTCAACTTGAACGCCGGCACCGAACTCTTTGAAATCCGCACCGGCAACGGGCAGACGGTGGTACGCGCCTCGGAAATGCAACTGAGGGCGTGCGCGAGATCAACTACGCGGCCAATCCCTCGGCCACGAAGGGGCGGAGAAACTCCCCGGCCGTGCCCTCGAAGCCACCTTCAAGCACGGCAACCTCACGGTGCTTTGGCGCGCGGTGCTGCGCGACGGCAGTCACTACCTGCGCACGGAAATGAAACTCACGGCCTCGAGCGACACGAAACTCTTTGCCGTCGTGCCCATGCTCTATGAGGTGGACGTGCACGCCGCCGGCAGTGCGCCGCGCAAGGTGGGCAACACCCGCGGTGCCGTGCTGCTGAGCGACAAGATCTTCGCCGGTCTCGAAACGCCCATGGGGCTCAACACCGTGGGCGCGGGCGAAAAGCGACGAACGCCCCTTCACCCACGACGCGTGGACGACCGACGACTTCGCCATCGCCCCCGCCGGCACGGTGCCGGCCGGCGTCACCGCCCTGGGTTATGCGGCCGACAAGGTGGCCGTGGCGCAGGGTTACGTCACCTTCAAGCAAAACCGGCACGCAAACCCTCACCTTCACCTACAAAGGCGGTCCCCCACAAACTCAACCTCGTGGGCGTCGACGCCGTCGACCTCGACGGCAACGTGGTGGCCTCGGACTATCACTACGGCACCATGGGCAACGCCCACAGCCGCAACGTCTACACGCTCAACGTGCCCGCGGTAGGCGTCTACCGCCTGCGCTATTTCGTGGACACCGCGCCCGAAACCATTGACTCTCGCGGCGAGATCGCCTTCTCCGGCCGCGTGGGTCGGCCCCGTCATCGTGCGCGATCTCGCACCCGGCAGCGCCCCCCGTCTCGACAGCCACGCCACACCGGCCGCTCCCTCGCACCCCCGTGCCGTGCGCGCCCTGAGCGCTGCACAAATCGGTGCCGACGAGGTGCTCACCGACGCGTGGACGGCGGCCGAATGGACACAGGCCGCTCGTGTGCCCTCGCGCATCAACGAGGTGGGTTACTACGCGCCGAATGTGAAATCCATCAGCCGCCCGCTCCGCTTCACCTCGACCGGCACGCTCGCCGTGCAGTTCAACTACCGCACGGGCAACACGCGCCTGAACCTTTGCGGTCTGGAACTCGTGGACGCCACGGGCAACGTGGTGGCCTCCGACTATCACAAGGGCTACACGGGCAATGCGGCCGAAGGCAACGTCTACCGCTTCAATGTGCCCTACGGCGGCGAATTTACCCTCGTCTACTACGCGCAAGACAAGGACGAAGCCATCAACTCTTCGGGCAACATCCGCCTCGCCCTCACGCAGAGCGACACGCTCCACCTGGCTTCGCAAGCCACCACGCAGCTGCGCGGCACGTGGAGCCGCAACACCACACTCCGCGCCGGCGACGATTGGAAAGTGGGCGCCGTGGTGGGTCTCGTAGCCCCCGGCCAAGCGCGCCGCTCCTTCCTCGCCTACAGCGAACGCGAGCGCGCCGTGCCCTGGCGCGCCATGCCGGCCTACATCTCTTGGTACGAACTCAACATCGACCGCAACAACGACCCGAACTATACGGGCAACATGCACGATTGGCAGTGTGAAGAGGTGGTGCGCCAGTGGAAAAAGAATCTTTTTCGAGCCCCTATCGCACGGCGGTCAACTCCTTTGTGTGGGACGACGGCTGGGATCACTACGGCGATTGGACGTTCTCGCCCAACTTCCCCGACGGCTTCCGCAAAGCCGACGCCTTGGCACGCGAAATGGGCTCGGGCATCGGCGCCTGGCTCGGCCCGGTGGGCGGCTATGGACAGAGCGGCAACTATCGTCGCGCCTTCTGGAACGGCAAGGGCGGCATGCAGCTCTCCAACCCCAAGTATTACGAGACCTTCACGCGCTCCATCACCGACCCTGTGCAACCGTCGCGGCTATGACTTCCGCTTCTTCAAGTTCGACGGCATCAGTGCGCAATTCTCGGCCGTGGGTCCCGACGCGGGCACGGTGGGCGAGGAGAACGCCGAGGCATCATCCGCGCCGAACGCATGGTGCGCGAAACTATCAAGCCCGATATCTTCTTCAACACCACCGTCGGCACGTGGGCTTCGCCCTTCTGGTTCCAATACACCGACGCCGTGTGGCGCCAAAGAGGGCGACTACGGCGAAGCGGGCAACCAAGGCAGCGACCGCGAGCGCTGGATCACCTATCGCGACGCGCTGGTGCACAAAAACTTCGTGAAGAACTCGCCGCTGTGTCCCATCAACACGCTGATGACCCACGGTTTCATTCTCTCCTCGCACGGACAGGGTGTCGAAAAACATGGACTACGACGGCATCGTGCGCGAGTGCGCTGCGCCTTCGCCTGCGGTTCGGGCATGGTGGAGCTCTACAACGACTACGCCCTGACCAATTCGATCCGCGGCGGCCGCCTGTGGGGCGATCTGGCGGAGGCCATCCGCTGGCAAAAGAACAATGCCGACGTACTGCCCGATGCGCACTGGGTGGGCGGTAACCCCTGGACGGGCTCGCGCGCCGAAGTGTACGGTTGGGCGTCGTGGAACGGCCAAAAAGGCCACCCTCGCGCTCCGCAACCCCTCGGCTTCGGCTGCTACCTTCCGCACCACGCTGCGCCAAGCGCTCGAAATCCCCGACTATGTGCACGGTAGCCTCATTCTCTCGAAGGCTTTCGGCCGACAAGACGCGCTCACGGGCTTGAACGAGGACACGCCCATCGACATCGACACGCCGCTCACGCTGTCGTTCCCGGCTTCGAGCGTCTATGTCTTCAACGGTCGCGAAAGTTCCGTGCCCGCAGTGGCCGTGACGGGCATCACGCTCACGGGCCCCGAGGTGAATGTGGCGCCGGGTCGCGAGAAAGCCCTCGTTTGGGACGTTGCGCCCGTCAATGCCACCCACACCGCCGTGCAATGGGCGGTGGCCGATCCGTCCATCGCCACGGTGGACAACGGCGTGGTGCGCGGTGTGAAAGACGGTGAGACCACGGTGACCGTAACGGCCGAGGGCGGACACACCGCCACGGTGCGTGTGAAGGTGAGCACCCCACCTTATGCGATTTCGTTCGATGCCGACGCGACGCAAAGCGGCGAGCGCACCGTGCGCAAGGTGACGATCACCGATCCCGCCCAACAAACACCCACAGTGCTCACGCTCGGCGAACACCCGAAGGCCTACACCGACCTCACCGACCGCCCCGTCAAGGTGGGAGCCGGCTCGGCAGTGACGATTGCGCCCGAGTGGAAAGGCAACTGGATGCACGCTTACGTGTATATCGACCTGAACAACGACGGCAAGTTCGACGCTTCGAGCCCCAACTCGCCCGAAGTGGTGGCCTTCACCTACTACAAAGGCCAGGCGAAGGGCGAAAACGGCCCTCACCACGCAGGGCAACAAAAACCCGGGCATGACGATTCCGGCCTTTGCTCTGCCCACGACCTACGGCACTTACCGCCTTCGCCTGAAAATCGACTGGGACAACCTCGATCCGGCAGGCAGCACGGCAGCGGGCAACGAGATTTTGAAGAACCGCGGCTCGATCACGGATATTCTCCTCAATGTGGTCGATCCCACGGCGGTCAATGCGCCCACACTTGCCCCCTCCGCCACGGCACCGGCCTACGATCTGACGGGTCGCCGCGTGTCGACCGCCGCTCCCCACGGCATCGTCATCACGGGCGGCAAGAAACAAATACGCTGATCGGGCTTTGCACGCATCGCCTTACCTCTCTTTACGCTCTCCCCACGCACCGCGTCGGGGAGAGCGCTTTTTTCTACAGACCGCGCGCCTTGTCCTCACGAAAATTCCCTATATTTGTAGCCGTTTAGGGCGCACGACCGCCAAAGTCGCCGTGCTCCCCCGTCTTCACTCCTCGTTTTTCCACCATGATCGCCCTCCCCCTCCTCAGTTTAGCCCTCTTCGCTCCCACGGCCGCGCCGGCCGGTACCACCGCCGTGGACAGTGCCGCCGTCTATGCCGACACGCTGCCCGATGCGTGGGCGCCGTACGAATGGGTCGCCGCCGATGCCGTGCCGCCCGCCCTCGTTCCGGCCGCCGACGGCAACTCCTCTGTGCACCTCCTCACGCGCACGCTCACTTTCACGCTCGGCGGTACGCTCGGCGTGCACTTCCCCGCCGGCGCGCCCACCGCGGCCTTCACCCTCGGTGGCCTCGAACTGCGCAATGACCGCGACAGTCTCATTTCGGCCATCTATCCCACAGAAGACGCCTCGGCGTCCGATCGCTATGCCCTGCGCGTGCCGACAGCCGGCGCCTACACGCTGATGGTCTATGCCCGCGCGGCGAAAACTGCCCCCTCTTCCGCGCCGACGGCCGTGCGCTTCACGCTCACCGCGCCCTTGCCCGACGCAGTCGCCGCCGCGCCGCGCCCCGCTCCCCACTCGCGTGCCAACACGACCTACGACCTGAGCGGCCGCCGCGTCTCGACCGCCGCGCCCCACGGCCTTGTCATCCGCGGCGGACGGAAAATGATGCGCTAAGGTGCATTTTTCGGCCGAAAACCGCCACATTTTGTCGCCCCCTTCCGCCCCGTGCAGGCAGAAGGGGGCTTTTTTCTGCCGTTTTGTCAGCCTTGCGACATTGGCACACGGCTTGCAAAAAAGAAAGCGTACGGCGCAAGGCCAACGCCTCCTCAAGAGCGTGAGCCACCGAACGCAGCGCGGCAACACAAGTCCGCACGGCACGCCGCACACTCCATCATTATAATAGCAACAAAAATAAAAAAGCAACATACCACTATGGGAAAGATTATTGGAATTGACCTCGGAACCACGAACTCGTGCGTAGCCGTATTTGAAGGTAACGAACCTGTTGTCATCGCCAACAGCGAAGGCAAGCGCACCACGCCTTCGGTGGTGGCCTTCGTCGAAGGCGGCGAACGCAAGGTGGGCGATCCCGCCAAGCGCCAAGCCATCACAAACCCCACTCGCACGATCTATTCGATCAAACGCTTCATGGGTGAGAGCTTCGCTCAGGTGCAGAAGGAAAGTGAGCCGCATGCCCTACAGCGTAGTGGACGAGGGCGGACAGCCCCGCGTGGCCGTCGACGGCCGCAACTACACGCCGCAGGAAATTTCGGCCATGATTCTTCAGAAAATGAAGAAGACGGCCGAAGACTACCTCGGTCAGGAAGTGACGGAAGCCGTGATCACGGTGCCGGCTTACTTCTCCGACTCGCAACGTCAGGCCACGAAAGAGGCCGGTCAGATCGCCGGACTCGAAGTGAAGCGCATCGTCAACGAACCCACCGCTGCCGCGCTGGCTTACGGTGTGGACAAGGCGCACAAGGACATGAAAATCGCCGTGTTTGACCTCGGCGGCGGTACGTTCGACATCTCGATCCTCGAATTCGGCGGCGGCGTGTTCGAAGTACTCTCAACCAACGGCGACACGCACTTGGGCGGTGACGACTTCGACCAAGTGATCATCGACTGGCTCGTACAGGAATTCAAAAACGATGAGGGCGCCGACCTCACCACCGACGCGATGGCGATGCAGCGCCTGAAGGAAGCGGCCGAAAAGGCGAAGATCGAACTTTCGAGCTCGGCTTCTACGGAGATCAACCTCCCTACATCATGCCCGTGGGCGGCGTGCCCAAGCACTTGGTTCGCACGTTGACTCGCGCCAAATTCGAACAGTTGGCACACGGCCTCATCCAGGCTTGCCTTGTGCCCTGCCAAAACGCATTGCGTGACGCCGGTGTGGAGAAAAGCGAGATCGACGAAGTGATCCTCGTGGGTGGTTCGAGCCGTATCCCCGCTGTGCAGCAGTTGGTCGAAGACTTCTTCGGCAAAGCGCCCTCGAAGGGTGTGAACCCCGACGAAGTGGTGGCCGTGGGTGCCGCAATCCAGGCGCGATCCTCAACAAGGAGAGCGGCGTGAGCGACATTGTGCTCCTCGACGTGACGCCCCTTTCGATGGGTATCGAGACGATGGGCGGTGTGATGACCAAGCTCGTCGAAGCCAACACGACCATTCCCTGCAAGCGCAGCCAGACGTTCTCGACGGCCGAAGACAACCAGCCGGAAGTGACCATCCACGTGCTCCAAGGTGAGCGTCCCATGGCGGCACAAAACAAGAGCATCGGCCGCTTCAACCTCGCCGGCATCGCTCCCGCACGCCGCGGTGTGCCTCAAATTGAGGTGACGTTCGACATCGACGCCAACGGTATCCTCAATGTGAGCGCCAAGGACAAGGCGACGGGCAAGGAACAGAGCATCCGCATCGAGGCTTCTTCCAACCTCTCGAAAGAAGAAATCGACCGCATGAAGGCGGAGGCTGAGGCCAACGCGGCGGCCGACAAGGCAGAGGCTGAACGCATTGAGAAAATCAACAAGGCGGACAGCATGATCTTTCCAAACGGAGAACCTCCTGAAGGAGAACGGCGACAAACTTCCCGCTGATGTGAAGGGCGAGATCGAGTCTGCGCTCAACACGCTGAAGGAGGCGCACAAGTCGCAAGACGTGGCGGCGATCGATGCGGCTACCGAAACGCTCAACAAGGCGATGGAGAAATTCTATGCCCAGGCGCAGGCTGCCCAACCGGGCGCGCAAGACTTCGCACAGGGTGCGGGCGCACAACAGGGTGCCCAAGCCGGCGCGCAGCAAAACGGCAAGGAGGATATCCAAGATGCTGACTTCGAAGAAGTGAAGTAAATTGATTTTCGCTTGAAAATAGCGGAAGAATGATTACATAGTTCTCGAGAGGGTTCGTCCCTCTCGAGAACTTTTTTGTGCATCGCCACGATCGACTCACGCTCATACGTGTCTATGCTCGCCGGCTTCGGAATGACCCCCAACATCTCGTGCCACTTCACCTGCTTTCTTCTCCACAAGACCGAGAAAAGAGCCCTTGTAAAAGAGCCCCGCAGGAGAGGGACTCATCAAGGCGGGAAGTGCTCGATCTCGATTTCTCGTTTTTTTTCGAATTCTCTTTTACCAAGAAATACCCAATGTGCATTTTTCGAGGAATAGATCAAAAATATTTGATAGAAAGCTGTGCAACACTCGAAAAATAATACTACCTTTGCAACCGACCTAGTCATAATACAGAAGAACCATGCCCGCAGCCACTGCGCATCCCGCATTTTTCTTTTTGCTTAGTTCAGATAAACGCATATAAGTCAGCATTTTACAAAAATACTGACGAGCTTTTTGTTGACTGTGCTTCCGAAGAAGCCACCGACAATAGGCAGAAAAAAACAACACCCACCGACAGTTTTCTCACTCCCCTCTCCTCCCGTAAAGGCCACAACTCCTCCTTTTTCGATTTGTGCCCTCGGCGGCACTTTGCCCCCAAGGTATTGCAAAGAAAAAGCTCCGTTCGTTTTGCCTCCCCAAACAGCCGGGCAGTGAAAGCCCACTCGAAGAACAAGCAGGGAACAAAGTAGACAATTCCGACCTCACAATGGATCACGAAACACAATCACAACTCAAAAACAAAAGAATGTCGCAGGCCAAAAACAAAAGTTTTGAGATTGGCGACACTGTTGACGTTACCATCACCGGTATCAACGACCAATACGGCATCTTCGTGAAAATGCCCAACGGTGCCAAAGGACTAATTTGGCTCGCAGACATCACGTGGACGAGAAATTCCGCGATTCTCCCTTCATTATCTGTAGGCGACACCTTCAAAGCGAAGATCCTTGCGAAAAACGAAAAGGGCGAATATCGCCTCAGCAGGAAAGAACATCTTCCCAACGCACAGACTGTGAAGAAGGGAGCTCGATATAAGGTCACTGTACGCTCCATCGAAAGTTTCGGACTCATCGTCAACTTGGGAGACTCGACCGCGCTTGTCCATGTCAGTGAGCTTCCCCACATCAAATATGCCGTAGGCGAACAAATTATTTGCGCAGTAACAGAAAACAACTACGACGCGGAAAAGCACTATAACAAGATCTACATGAGTGTACGCGAGGTGTATCGCGATTATGCCCAAAAGCTGCGTGAATATGAGCACGTGAACTTCCGATTCAAAGGCGTGGTGAAGACAGAGGACTCCCTTTGTGCGGTTGTGGAAACGGAGGATTTGATCAAGGCCATTGTGCCTTCCCACCGTTTTGTGGAACCGTACAAGACGCGCTTGCGCAACAATGAAATCGCCCTTGGTGAGGAACTCGAATTTGTCTATCTGAAATACAAAGAACAGTCGGGCGAGCTCGTTTTGGACATGCGCCCCATCGAGCAAGAAGCGAGAAAAGCCCGAAAGGATGCCCTGAAGGCACGACTGGCGCAGGGCGATGTTGTCGATGCCGTGGTGAAGAAGGTGGACAACAAAGTGGCCATTGTGGAAATCGTCGGTTGGGACTTGCTTTATCCCATCGACAAGACGGAATTATCGTGCAGCCATATAGCTCGTGCCAGCGACGAAGTGTTCCCGGGCGAGCAGATCCAGCTGGTTTATCAGGGCGAAAACGAGGGCAAACTGCTTTTCAGTCGCAAATCGCTGGTCGAAAACCGATACGAGCGGTCACTCTACGATTTGAATCTCGCCGAGCTGTTGGACACCATGGGAATCAAAACGAATCGTTTTGTGGCTCGACTCATTGAGAGCAACGCGTTCTATTTCTGCAAAAATCTCATTTCTACCGGTAATCCGAATGAAGAAAACAACGGTAAGCTGCTCGTCGATCCCGTAACGGGCAATCGGCTTTCGGCCATCGTCGACAATCGGCTGCGCAACTTCTTTGTTCCGGGCAGTTACTACGAAGTAGAGCTCTGTTGGCAGACACCCTTATCGCTTAAAGAAAGGTTCGCCCTATTTGTTCCGTGTGATGTCTAACAACATCGCGGAAGTGCCCAACCCCTATGAGGAGTCTGTGTCTCTCTCCTTCAAACAGCACACCAGCCCCAACACCAACACGAGTGTGGCCAACTTGCTCGAAGAAGTGGGTCAGAATCTCTACACGAGCAAGAAGCGCATGTTCTTCGAACTACTGCAAAACGCTGACGACTCCGCGCCCGAGAACGGGGTACAGGTCAAGCTGCAACTGACCGACGAGCATTTTTGTGCTGACACACGATGGTTTTCCCTTCAACAAACACGATTTCGAATCCATCACCTCGGCAGCCAAAAGTACAAAAAGAGCGCCAAGGAGAAGAAAACCGGCTACAAGGGAATCGGCTTCAAGTCCGTTTTCACCAATTCGGAGTCCGTATACATCAAGAGTGGCGGCTACAAATTCTCATTTGACAAAAGCCTGCCCATCTATAATGACTTTGATGCCTTCTACTTCCACGTGAACGATATTGTCGATGACGAGGAAGGCCAACAGGAGTTCGTCCGTAAGTTTGCCAAATACAGGAGGGAGTTTAACGGCGTGAAGGACATTCCGTGGCAATTGTTGCCGGTGTGGCATGACGCTCTGCGCATTCTCCCCGCCGATTCCATCTTCAATCAAGATGAGAACGTGAGCATCGCTTTGAAGATGGACAAGGAAACGCTCTCGGAATACAGCGAAGCGATTTTAGAAGTGTTCTCCGAACCTCGGTTCATGCTGTTTCTCAGAAACACCACGCGCGTCCAACTCATAGAGCGAGACAACTGCCGAACCATCAAGAAAAACATCGATAAGCGCGCCCAAACGGTTTCACTTGTCAACTCCTTCAACGAAGATCACCAATCGGAAGACTTCAGCATCCATTCCTCCGGCATCCTCGCTGTGAACGATGAGGGCATTCAGCCGAGCGGGAGTTCAAATTAAGCGGAAAGAAAAAACCAACAATCGGGGAGAACACGAGAACTACTTCGTCAAACTCGACCAAGACGGCAACGAGCTCACCGAAGTGGCGGGCATTCCCGATCGCATAGCTTCGGCAACCCAAACAAGCATCGCATTCGCTGTCAGACTCGACGACGAGGGACGCGTCATTCCCATAGAAGAGGAATTGTCACTGTATGCTTATCTTCCGATGAATGAGCATCGGTTCAAATTTCCCTTCTACTTGAACGCAGATTTCATTCCCAAATCGGACCGTGAGGGGCATTCAGAGCGACAACCCTTGGAACTACTTCTTGTTCTACACCATCGGAAAGGAAATCGTTAGCATGGTGGCAAGCTATGCTTCAGAAGCCAACGTGCGCTATCTCCATCTGCTGCCCACGGAAACGTTCTCTAATTCTAGTCAGGACACCGCGGCTTTGGCGAATGCCTTCAATCGCGGATATGAGTATGCGCTGCAACACACTCCCTTTGTGCTGAACGATGTCAATGAAATCGTAGGGCCGAACGATATTATATATGATGTATCAGGCCTCTCCTCCGCGATCGGTGCTCCGGCCTTCTACGAACTCGTTGGCACAACCAAGCATTTGCCTCATCCAGCCATTGACCCTGAGTTCGCTGTCAAAGGAAATCTTTGGAATAGAAAGGCTCACTGTCAAGTCCGTCGTTTCCATTCTGGAGCAGCAACTCGATGTGCTTCGAAATGGATGATTGAATCAGAGGAGGAAGCGCGCACCGCATTCTACCAATGGGTGGCTAAAGAGGAAAAAAAGCACACGCTCTGATTCCCTACCTTCCGGCGTTTAAGTTTGGAGACGAGTGGAAAACTCCACGCGAAATAGACGTAACAGACCGACTCCTGATTTCGACCGAGAAGACTACGACAATAAAGCCCGTGTTGTCGAAGCTGGGATTTCGGTGCTCGATCAACCCTCGAAGCTCACCCTTTGTCTTCTTATATAGATTGCCAAAACGAGGAGGAAATCTTCGAAGCGATAGAAGAAGAAGCCTTGGATACGCTCTCATTCAGCGAAAGACTACAATTGTTTCGCTACGCCTCAACGCTCGAAAACGTAGGAACGAGAAAACTTGGCACATGGAGCATCTTCAAAAAAATCAGAAGGGACTACTATCCCTTGTCTTCCATGTGTGCCTATGATTCGAATCTCCCAGAATGGTTGCACGAGTTCATGCTCAAAGATGAGGAAAACGATGACTCCTTGAGTAAGTACCTGATTGACCGAAACGAGGTTTTCTCAAAGATCATCGAATCTCACATTGATTACCTGCTAAGAAGTACCGATCTCACGGTGATCTACGAAGCGTTTTCCTACTGTTGGACCTCGGAATTCACCAAATCGTTGTTTTCAAAAGGCAACATCACGCCGGAAAGTCTGCTCCACATCGTAGAACAATCCAATGCGGAAACGCAAAGTGCCTATGCGCAGAACATAAGATCCATGCAGCTGCAGAGTACGGAAGAATATGGCACCGAATCATTCGCATACAGGTGGATCAAACTGGCTTTGTCCTCAGAAAAGAGCATAGAACATGCCCTATCCATCATCACAATTGACGGGCGACATCTGTCAGAATACAATCTTCAGGATGGTTTTAATCTGAACACCGACTCAAAGAACTTCACTTTCTCGCTGTCGCAACTGCTCCCCGGATACTCTGACTCATCAGCATTGAGCCGTGTGAGCGCAAATTTCTCGAGCATCCGCGGTTACGAGAAGATTTTTGCCCAAAGACCGGTGAATGGGAAATTTGTTTACGAACAATTAAATAACAACCTCAGAAGATCTGCTCAACTCATCACCGTAGAACAGTTCTGCTTCCTCATGGTTTACAGGAGAGTGCAGCAGCACACGAAACCGGACAGTAGCTTCAGCTCAAATGTTCGCGTAAACAACCAAGATTTGTTCATCAATATACTCGACAGGTGCATGGAAATGGACATCCCCTCGATGCTGAAATATGCCATAGAAAGCTGGGGACTCGCACTTCCTTTCGACAGATTGATCGGAACCTACTTCGGTTGTGATGAATATACGCTGGCTTCAGAACGCACCCCTGCGTTCGTCGAGCATTGGGCAGACACCCCCGAAAAGAAACAATTCTTGGTTCAGCTTGGATTGTACAGCAACAAAAGCACAGCGATACAACGACGCAAAGCATTCAAGGAAGGAAATATTGGAAATGATTGGAGTATGCCCGAAGGCAGCTCGATCAAGCCCTTCTTGGATTGGGTCGCCGGCTCCTTTCAACTCCCGATCGTAGCAGAAGCACAAGTCGAAGTGCTAAAGGCTCTCTGCAAAACACCCCAAATCAAAGAGTATTACGAAGGGTATTACTACAGAGATGATTTCGACAAGGCTGAAGAATGGGACAATCCACGGTATTTAGAATGGAAGGAAATCAGAAGTTACGATCTACACCGTAAAGGGACTCTTCCCACACAGAGGCTATTACGGCAAGCAGTATTTTTTCAAGGACTACTGTGAGGATAGCTACGTCTATTTTGCCTCCAAGCATCTCTACATCACAGCCGACAGAGAGCCGGAGGCTATCTTGGCCGAGGTTTATTCCAAATCCTCGAAATGCCCCTTCACGAAAGAAGACTGGAATCAAATCTTCTTGGTTTCCGCTGCCAGCTATACGCAACAACACCAGCTCGTAGAAGAACTCAAACAGCAAAATGCAGAACTTGAACGGCAGAAAGCTGAACTCGAGCAACAGTTCAATGAGTTCAAGTTGGCCGTACAAGAAACGGCACGCGGGAAATACACCGAGAGAGGCAATGTCGGTCAGATAGATAGAGCCCAAATCAACCTTGAAGCGCGGAGAGCTGCCCAAGAATATTTGGAGAGTCTGGAAGATTATGACTGTTCGGCATGGGATCCCGAAGAAAGAAGCCAGCTCGTTGAAGGGGGGTCATTCTCTACAAAGGCGAACCAATTACAGTCGCCATTACAAGTTCTCGAGGCGGAAAGTTGCATCTGCATCCTTGGACTTTCTCTGCAATCATGGAAAATCCCGACAACCTACTCCTCAATTACGGAAGCGACCATTGCATCCATTCGCTAAGGTTCGACGATATCTTCATGGACAATCCGAATGTCAACCTCATTTTCGACACAGATGCTGTCAATCCCCGACTTATCGCCAAACTTTCGAGCCTGTTCAGAGGTTATCAACATACCTACTTCGTCATAGAAAACCCCAAATACTCCCAGTCGGATGCCATCCAATCTTTCGGATTGAGCGAAAAGGTAGAGGGCGACGTCGATACCGGCTTCTCCATCGAGGACATCTTCAACTTTAATGGCTGATTGTCATGTACTATACACGAGACAAGCACAAGCGCTTCTTAGACAAAGAGCTGACCGCCCTCTCCGATTCCTACTTGAGATCGCTCAACACCCGAGCGCTCACTTTGTTAGATAGCCATGAAGTGTATGTCACCCAGTATGTGAAACTCAACTTCAAGGAGCATGACGAGGAAACAGACGGAAAAGACTTCGGTTCCGGCCAATTGATGCTCCGTCTGCGGAAAGACAAAGGCATTCCTCGAAAGAACGAATACTTTACAGCCGTCATCTTAGAGAAAGACCTTTGCCTTCCCCGAAATTGGGGGGACATCACCTGGGGGAAACTTCGCGCACATCAGGTAGAATTTTCCGAAGTTCGCTGTGTATGGCAAGGAAAAACCGACGATAACGGCTTCCTTTTATGCGGATTCTCAGGGCTTTCTTTGGAAATGGCCCGATTCCTCATCAACCACCACCTCCAGAATTGTGTAATCGTCTTGGGACCTAAGGAACCACCCATCGACTACTATCACAATCTCATATCCATAGTCGGCAATCGCTCACCAAATCATCCGGCAAACGAATTATTAGATTTCGATCTACGCGAGACGGCATGGTGCCCGGAGGAAATCAATTCCAACGGTTCGCAAGTGGATAAAATCGTCGCTTCGCTCGATTCTGCAGTCAGTTGATTTTTCAAGGTCCACCGGGAACTGGGAAAACACACTTGATGGCGGCCATTGTTGCACGGTTGATAGCAAAGAACAAAAGCGTCCTTGTCACAGCACTTACCCACCGTGCCTTGATAGAATTGGCACAAAAGGATTCGCTACGGCAAGCTCTTGCTGAGAAGAAGGTACAGAAGACAAACGTATCTGCCGAAGAACTCATTGCGTGCAAAAACCTTCTCCCTATCGAAGGCAAACAAATCACGTGTACACCGGGGAGTGTGACCTTGTCCACCTTCTATAATGCAAGTGGATGGGCTATTACCAGCTATGAGGAGCAGCCATTTGACTATGTCATCATGGACGAAGCCAGTCAGGCCCTGTTTGGAATGATCGCCGCCTGCAAAAATCTCGGGAAAAGAATCATCTGGATTGGCGATCAAAACCAGATGCAACCCATCATCCTACAAAGTGAGGAGGCGTTAAGTAGGAACGGCTACGGCATGTTGGCCAATGGTTTCCAAACGCTGTGCGACAACTTTCCCTTCAAATCCTATATTCTCACACAATCCTACCGCCTACTCCCCAACGCAGCTGCACTAACCAGTCTTTTCTATCACACTCCCATCCTATCTGCAGCCAATTTCGATTACTGCATGGACTTCAACCGGCTAACATTCGCGCCCAAGCAGGGTGGTTCCTCTCTGCTTCTTACGGCAATGCCCGTGGGCGAACAAGCCAACCCCACTTGCTGTGCGTACGCAATCGACATCGTTGCTCAAATTCTAAGCTGTCATCCCAAAATCACGATTGCTGTGCTGTCAAAATTCCGCGCCACCGTCAGAATGCTGCAACATTGCTTTGTGAACCAATTCGGTGAGCACGACAATGTGTTGATTGATACGGTTGAAAGAGTGCAAGGCATGACCTGTGATGTTTGCTTATACTACATCCCCAACACCATGCTAAACATGTCGTTGGAGAAATCTCTTTTCAATGTAGCCACAAGTCGAGCCAAACAACTAACACTGATCATCGCAGACCAATCGATTTTAAGCACCACATGCGACAGTGCAGTAGCAACCTACTTGCAGAAAATATCAGCAACCACTATTAAATAGAGAACAACAGCCAACCACCACAACAAAAAACCGATTATCTTAAAAGTACCATAGGGTACATAGCACGAAACCCATGTGCTTTCTCTGTTTTACTCACTATTCTCTTTAAAGAGTATAGCACCCAACGCTCTTATTACCCAACATTCTAATCATTTCCCATGGATTATGGCTTAATGGTCAAATGTACTCCTGAAAGGGGGCATAATGCTCTCTTTTTCATACCTTTGGAGGTGTTTATAATGCTATAATGGAATATCATCGTAAAAAAAGTGCCAGAAATGCGGTTCTCATGCTGTAATCCGCAAAGGAGTTAAACGTGGTGCCTCGTATTGGTATTGCAAGAGTTGTCAATGCTATTTTTAGTGGTCGTGAAAAGCCTAATAAGGCTGCCATTGTTGAGTTCTATTTACAAGGGCGCCATACATTGCTTGAAACAGCTCAAGAATATGGTATTTCTGTTTCTACCCTACAACGATATCTCAAAAACGTACCCCAAAGTCAGGATGTTTCTTACAGAATTCCCCCATTGCTATAACGTTACAAATGGATGCTACCTATTGGGGTCGAAACTTTGGAGTAGTCATTTTCATGGATGCTTCAAGCCACAGAGTATTACACTATCGCTTCTTACGTGGTAAGGAGAGATTAGTGATTATCAAGCTGGTATATCCTGTCTCCAAGATCAAGGATTTACAATCAGATCCATTGTAAGTGACGCATTATCAGGTATTAAGGAAGCATTTCCTGAGATACCTTATCAGTATTGTCAGTTTCACCAGCTTCAGCGAATAAGACATTTGCTCACCACTAATCCTCGCTTACCTGCGGCCAAAGAACTCAAAGCATTGGCGCATCAACTTACACAATCTAGTCGTCTAGACTTTGAGACATCTCTTGAAAAATGGGAGCAAAAGTGGAAAGATTTTTTGCAAGAGAAGTCTTATGGTGAAGATGGCAAATGGCACTTCACTCATAGAAGAACGAGAAGTGCTTTTTATAGTTTAAAAACGCAATCTAAATGCACTATTTACCTTTGAGAATTTCCCTGCCGATCAAGTTCCACGCACTAACAATGCTATTGAGTCTCTTAACTCTGTATTGAAGATGAGATTGCGTCTTCATCGAGGACTTTCGAAAGAGAGGCGAGAACTGCTTATTGGAAACATATTAGGGGCTTACAACCCCGATAAACACTAGGGAGTTCAACTATTATAGGAGTACATTTGACCATTAAATGAAAAAGAGAGCATTTTTGCCCCCTTTCAGGAGTACATTTGACCATTAAGCCTGGATTATACTAATCCGATCGCCTTACTTCTAGAAGGGGCTTATGCAATGACGCCCACCCATCCGGGCTTTTTGGCTCAAATTTGAAGATTTGTGCCGCTCACTTACCATTCTACTGACCAAACGTGGTTTATCTGTCGAAAACGTAGAGGAATGCGTCCGCAAATGCTTATCCGAAGCCAAATTTAATGAGGACTATACCGACAAATACACCGGCGAAAAGTTTCTCGCCGTCCAAGCCGATCCCAAAAGTCTAAAGCAACTTCATCTACTGCGTCGCGCGATCGAGAAAGCGGTGGGTGACGCCAACACCGACAGCGAAGGCTGGGTAAAGTTTGCCGAAGTGGAAATCGGGTGAGTCGCGACCTCTTCCAACCGCTGGGTTTCGATGCCCTCAGTCAGGCGGTCATGGCGATATTCCCTCCCGCATGGAGTTCCGCAAAGGTGATATTTCAAAACGTGAGGCACCACTCTATGTCCGCGACAAGAAGGAGAAACAGCAACCCGCTCAACCCGCTACCGCCAAAGTGCCGCGCTCCGCTTCTTCCACAAACGAAGACAGTCGCGCACTGCTGAAATTCGCCTATTTCCCAAAACCGCGCGACTTCGAAATGGGCAACGGCATCAATGCTGCAATCGAAGACTTGAGAAAACGTGCACTTCCGGAACGTTGGTACTACAATGAGAGCGACAAAGAGCGTTCTTACATCCTGCGCAACTACATATTCCGCACCTTCGATCGACTTCTGCACGAAGATGAACAAGAAACCGAGGCGGCCGAGGCCGAAAAGCGGGAACCTATGCTCAAGATCATCGAAACAGAGGAATATGCCATTTGGAATACCGGGCTGGTCGACAACATCTACGACCCCATCTATGCCTTTTTCAAACGCAACGACCGGCGTAACGCAAATATCACCCAAAAGTGGATATTCCTCTGCTTCAACACGGCCAACAGTCAAATGAACACCACCACTTCTCGCTTCCGTGAGCTACCTCGAAAGGCTTCTTACTTTCAAAATCCGCGAGAACTCCTTTATGACACCTCGGCAGGGGAGCCCATGCTGAACTGGGAGCATTTGATCGGCGACAACATCGAGCGTTTCCCTCTTGGTTTCGTCATGAAGGGTGCCAACAAGGACTTCGTCGCCGAAGAACATCCACACGCTTTGCCACCGGAGGAGCGAAAAGCCTATTTCCGCCGATTGGCCAAAGCCATCAATGCCGATGCACAATGGAAACGTCAATTGACCAACGATTTCAAAGCGGCACTTCACACCACCCTGGCACGCGTAGATTGGAACTACAAAACGGCTATCCCTTTCTACTACCCCAGAGAGCAGAAAATGCAACTTCTACTTCCCTTGGCTCTCGAAAATTATGACGTGGTGGACGCAGCCTTGTTGTGCAACCATCGTTTCGATGAAACACAAGGAGTGAACAACTACGAAGGACGCACCATTCTCACCCTTGCCATGGCCTATGACAATGCACGACTCATCGCACGGCGGACAGCAACTGGCTAACTTTCAATGCTGTCCAAGGCACAACAAATGGAGAAGAAGAAGATTTTGACGCTTCAGAATAATTCGCTACCTTCGCACCCGATAAAAGTGCTGTCGGCTGTCCGCGACACGGCCGTTAACACGCTAAAATCCCCAAATGATCCCCTCGTACAGCACTGCACGAGGGGATTTTTTGTATCTTAGCAGACGATTTCAACACAAAACTCCTATACAAACCCTCCCCCCCATGCGACTTAAACTCTTCTTTCTCACACTTTTGCTAACAACAATGCTCCCCCTCGCGGCACAACGCGGCACGGTGAAGGGGCGGGTGTGGAATGCGCGCAACAACGAAGCGCTGATCGGCGCCGTGGTGCGCATGGAAGGCACAAAACGCGCGACAGTCACGGACTCGGTGGGCAACTATGTGTTCAAAAAAATGTGGCACCCGGCTTCTACCATCTCGCCGTCCAACTCTTGGGATTTGAGAACAAGCGCACGGAAGAGTTCCAAGTCTTGGGTAACCAAAACGCATTTGTGGATGTAGAGTTGAGCGAAAGCGCATTTTCGCTCACCGAAGCGGTGGTGAAATCCGACACGCTGGCGAAACGCGCCGAGAGTCCGCTCTCGGTGAGTCGGCTCGAAGTACAGCAAATCGAGAAGAGCGCGGGCATGAACCGCGACGTGTCGAAGTTGATCCAGACGTTGCCGGGTGTGGTTTCGACGGACGCGAATCGCAACGACCTGCTCGTTCGCGGCGGCGGGCCGGCGGAGAATGTCTTTTACTTGGAAGGCATCGAACTGCCGGTCATCAACCACTTCTCGACACAAGGCGCAGCCGGCGGCGCAGTGGGCATCTTAAACCCCGACTTTATGAGCGCGGTGGACTTCTACACGGGGGCTTTCCGGCCAACCGCCCCAACGCGCTGAGTTCCGTGATGGACATTCGCATGAAAGAAGGAAGCCGCGACCGCCTGCACACGAAGGTTTCGCTCGGGGCTTCCGACGCTTCCGTCACCCTCGACGGGCCGATCAACGCGCGCTCGTCGTTCATCGTTTCGGCGCGCCAATCCTATCTGAAAATGCTCTTCAAGTGGTTCGGCCTCCCCTTCTTGCCCACCTACAATGACTTTCAACTCAAATACAATTACCGCATCGGCACGCATAGTAGCCTGACCGTCATCGGTTTGGCCTCCATCGACCACATGCGCCTCAACACAGCGTTGGACGAACAGGCGCAGGAGATCCGGCGCTTTCTGCTGAACGTCTTGCCCGCCTACGACCAATGGCACTACACCTTGGGGGCTGTCTACAAAGTGGCCGCCACGACGCACACCGACCGCTGGGTGTTGAGCCGCAATTTCCTCGACAACGGCAGCCACAAATACCCCGGAAACGACGCAAGCCAGCCGAAACTCTTTGACTACCAATCGCAAGAGTCGGAAAACAAGTTGCGTTTCGAACGCACCTTTTGGACGCTGCCTTTCAAACTCAACGTCGGCGCCGGCGTGCAACACGCGCACTACTTCAACCACACGCAACGCTATCGCATCGAAGCGGGCGTGCCGACGGTCGACCACTACGAAAGCAACCTGCACCTCTTCGCCTATTCGGCCTTCGCACAGGCCTCCAAAGCGTGGTGGCAGCAACGTTTGCAGGCGTCCTTCGGCGTGAACCTGATGGGCAACACCTACAATCGGGCCATGCGCAACCCCCTCACGCAAATCGCCCCGCGCCTCTCGCTCACCTATGCCCTCAATGCCCAAACGAAGTTGAGCGCCAACGTCGGACGCTACGCACAACGGCCCTCCTACACGACCATGGGCTACAAAACGGCGGCGGGCGATTTCGCCAACCGCGAGACGCTCAAATACCTCATCGCCTACCACGGCGTGGTGGGTGTGGACTATCAACCGAATGAGCGCCTTTCGCTCACGGTCGAAGGCTTCTACAAGGCCTATCGCCACTACCCCATCTCCATTCTTGAGGGCATGAGCCTTGCCAGCAAGGGCGCCGCCTACACGGTGTTGGGCGATGAAGCCGTAGTTTCGTCGGGGCGGGGACGCGCCTACGGAGCAGAGGCCGTTGCGCGGCTCACTTTGCCGCAGGGCTTGACGGCTTCGGCCACGATCACGCTCTTCCGCAGCGAATTTACCAATCTGAAGGGGCAATATCAGCCCTCCTCGTGGGACACCGGCCACATCATCAACCTGATGGCGGGCTGGAAACTGCCGCACAACTGGAGCATTGCCGCGCGATGGCGCCGACTGGGCGGTGCGCCCTACACGCCGATCGACGCGCAACTCTCGGCACAAAAAGCCATTTGGCGACTCCGCAACTCGGCCTATTTGGACTATGCGCGCTTCAACTCCCTGCGTTTGCCGGCGGCGCACCAACTCGATTTGCGCGTAGACAAGGAATTTTACTTCCGCCAATGGGCGTTCAACCTCTACTTCGACGTGCAAAACGTCTACCGCTCGGCCAATCCCATGGCGCCGATCTACACGAATCTCTCGCCGCAGGGCCAACCGATGACCGATCCTGCCGACAATGACCGCTACCTCCTCCGCCAAATCCCAAGCATGGGCGGCACCGTGCTCCCGGCTATGGGCGTGATGGTGAAGTTTTTGAGGAGAATCTCGGCGTTTTCACCCTATTTTTGCTCGCTATTGCGCTTGTGCGCCGACAAGCCTAAAAGAATTCTTCACAAACCGTGAATAGTACCCACAAAAAAGCGCATCACGCCACTTAAGTTCACGCGAATCACTAGAAAAAGACGCATAAACACATATATATACAACAAAGACACAAAAAATACCCACATCTAGGTATTGAACCCCGTAGAGGAAGGCCATAACTTTGCACTCGCAAAGCGCGGCCTTCCTCTCTTTTTTGTACACATCGCGAAAAAAAGAGCGGAAAAGCACTTACCCAAACGAAGAGCAAACACGCCATTGGAGACTTCCCCGCGACGGGGCAACTCCGGTGCTCAAGAAATGCAAAAATCACGTATGAAGAAAACCACCAGTTCCCCGCCGTTCCGCCACGGTCTTGCGCCGTTAGCGCTGTGTGTAGCCTTGGCGGCACCGGGATTCCCCCTCGCTGCGATGGCGAACGGCACCTCTCCCGCGGGGACGCTCCCTCTCTCTCCACTTTCCGACTCATTTTCACCGACACGCGCCACAAGCGCGGCGAATCCGACCACAAGCACGGCAAATCTCGGCCTGTCCGCGCCGACTTACCGCGCCGACCAACCGAACGGCGGCACGAGTGCGGCAACTTCCGGCACAACAACACAAAACGCGGCGCAACTTCCGCCCGCCGATGCGCCGTCGAAAGCACAGACCGTGCTGCGTTTCACCGTCACGCGCCAAGACACGCACGAAACCCTCATCGGCGCTGCCGTGCGCTGTGAGGGGGTGATCGGTGTGACCGACAACAAAGGGCAATGCACCATCCGTTTGAAAAACAATCCCGGCCGCGTGCGCGTCGAAGTCACCTACATCGGTTGCCACAAACTCGTGCGCACGCTCCCCGTCCCCGCCGACGGCCGCATCGCCCTCGCCTTGAAAGACGCCAGTCAGGAGATGCAAAGCGCCATCGTCACCACCCAGCGCAAACACACCTCCGTGTTGCAGCAATCGGCCGCCGTGAAAACGGCCGACATTGAGAAAGGCGGCGCCATGTCGCTGGCCAAATTGCTCGAAACCATCCCCGGTGTCAGCTCCATCAGCACGGGCGGCACGATCGCCAAGCCCGTGATTCAGGGCATGCACTCGAGTCGCATCCTGCTCATGAACAACGGTGTGCGCCTCGAAAGCCAAAGTTGGGGTGCCGACCACGCGCCCGAAGTCGACTACACCGGCTCGAGCATGGTCGAAGTGGTGAAGGGTGCCGAGTGCATCCGCTACGGTTTCGGCGCCATGGGCGGTGTGGTGCTCCTCAACGACGCGCCCCTGCCCTACGACAGCACGCGTTTCCACGTGAAAGGCTCGGCCAACCTGGGCTACGACACCAACGCGCGCGGCGTATCGGGCAGCGGCACCCTCGAAGCGGGCTACAAACGCTGGGGTGCTCGCGTGCACGGCAACTACACCAAAGGGGGCGACTACCGCACGGCCGACTATATCCTGAACAACACGGGCTACAACAACATCGCCCTCTCGGCCATGCTTGGCTACAAGGACAATAACATCACCGCCACGCTGCTTTCGAGCATCTACTACCAGCGCAGCGGCATCTACTACGGATCGAAGATCTCCGACCTCGACCAACTCATGAAGCGCTTCGAGGCCGGCCGTCCCGATCCCACCACCCTGCGCCCCTTCTCCTACGACATCCAGCCCCCCTTCCAGCAGTCGCAGCACTTCACCGTGAAGGGCGAACTCAAATGGCGCATCAATCCCGACCACCGGCTCGACTTCGTGGCCTCGTTCCAAGAGAACTTGCGTCAGGAGTTCGAAAACCGCAAGAAACAGCAGTGGAGTTGGATTCCGATGCAAGACCTGATTCTCAAGACCTTCAAGTTCGATGCCACGTGGAACGCCCAATGGCACCTCTGGCACATGACCACCGAAGCCGGACTGGCCAACACCTATCAGGAGAATTTCAACTATCCCGGCACGAAACAGCCGGCCTTTGTGCCCAACTTCGCCGCGCTCTCCATGGGTGGTTTCGCCTTGCACAAAGCCACCTTCGGCCGCTTGCAAGCCGCCCTCGGCCTGCGCTACGACTTCCGCGTGATGTCGGTCAACGGCTATACGAGTTTGAGCAACTACACGTACTACGACGATTTCAAACTCTACAGCAATTTCACCTCCTCGCTCGCCGCGCACTACCAAATCAGCGAACAGTGGGATGCACGTGCCAACGTCGGTTGGTCGTGGCGGCCACCCGACATCAACGAGCTCTACGCCATCGGGCTGCAAGAAGGCTCCTACTGGGTGGTGGGCAACCGCCATCTGGAGAGCGAACGCGGCTACAAGGCGGTGCTCGGCACGAAGTGGCGCAACACCCGCTTCTCCGTCGAACCGAGTGTGTTCTATCAGCGCATCGACAGCTACATCTACGACCACATCGGCGAGGGTAAAGACCGTTTCCACAACCATCCGAGCGGCAAGTACCCCAAGTTCATCTACGACCAAGACGACGTGCGCCTCTACGGCGGCGACATCGAAGCCACCTACAAGCCCGTCGAGCCGCTCACCCTCGTGGCGAAAGCCGAATGGATCTTCGGTCGCAACCTCACGCGCAGCGGCTGGTTGCCCTTCATGCCCTCCGATCGCTACGGCCTGTCGGCCACTTACAGCAAGACGCTGGGCAGCCGCAAGCAATATGTGGCCTCGCTCTCCCTCTCGGGCATCTATGTGGCGAAGCAAACGCGCTTCGACCCCGACAAAGACCTCGTGCCCGACTCGCCCGACGGCTATTTCCTGCTCAACGGCACGGCCGATTTCGCCATCAAACTCCCCCGGGGGCGCGAAGTGAAGTTCATGCTCGTCGGCGACAACGTGCTTAATGCGCTCTACAAGGAGTACACCGACCGCTTCCGCTACTACGCCCACGAACGCGGCGCCAACTTCTCGCTGCGCACGCTCATCCGCTTTTAGCCTCCGCCCGCGCTCGGCACAGCGGCGCGCAGCCGTCGCTGCAAAAGCACAGGACTTTTTGCAGAAAAAGTGCTGCACTTTCGAGCAAAAAGCCGTGCACTTTTTTTCAAAAAGCCGCCGATTTTCGCTCGTAGCCCGGCGCCGATCGGGCCGCCGCCCGAAGCGCCGCAGCGGACCCCGTCGCCCCGAGCGCCCTCCTCAACGATTCTCCACAATGAAACATCCTTATCTCACCCTCCTCTGCACCGGTTGTCTGGCACTCACCACACTCTTGAGCTGCTCCGACAACCAAGTAGACGACTTCTTCAAGAAAGTCGTCAAAGCCCCTCCCTCGTCAATCGAGCGCGATGTGAAGGGTCACGATCAGATCTATGCCGTTCATGCCATCTTGCGCATGGGCTATCCGGGTGGCACACTCAATGTTGGCCCTAACGGCGAAGACGAAATCAATGTTTATCGCACCTACCACGCCACGGGCGACAGCCTCTCGCTGCCCGTGATGCAGGAAATCGACATTGCCAAAGACGATGATGGGCAGATGACGGTCACCACCGCCCGCAATCACTTCGATGTGGTGGCATCGGACAGCCTCATCTACGGTCTCGAACTCCGCTACTACGACCAAAACGGACTGCTCATCAATCACCAGTTCTCCAGCTATTACTATAAGACCGACAAACAAGGCAATCAAGTGCCCGACGAAATCAGCAGTGCGCTCCAAATGCACCAACATTTCTTTGGCATCGGTCACAGCACCCTCGACCAAAATGCTGTTGTTGCAGCCGGTAAAGCTCCCATCGTGGAGAAAGGTTTGCAAATGGCCTATCCTCGCACCCTCGATGCGACACCGCATTTCATCGATCGCTACACCTTCCGCGAGAAGGGAGGCCAACCTTTGCCGGCCACCAAATACAGCACGAGCAACATCTATGCGCCCGAGGCTTTGACTTTGGGCAACAACGCCGTGCCCTACAATGTGGATCTGGCTTGGCGCGCCATCGAAACGGGTGGACGCCCCGAGGCTTTGCAAACCATCAGCACGCCCGAAGGCAATATGCGCCTCTACCAAACCGTGGAGGGCACAAAACTCAATGAACTGACTTCCGAACTCTTCAGCTACGAATATCGCGACACCGACCCTGTGGAAGAAGAAATAGGAAAACTCTTTGTGGAGTCTTACAATGACGACTTCATCGACCCGGACACCCACTTGCCCCGTCAGCGTTATAGCCACACCGTGGGCTTGTTGCGCCAAGAACGCAGTCTTGATGCCGGTAAACCCTTCGACCGTCTCGGTTTCAAAGGCATTTTGCGCTTCAAACGCAAAGACGTTCAGTTCTCTCTGCAAGCACGCATCTGCAACATCCTCAACCGCGGACATCAGCAAGCCGGTGCAGGAGCAAATTCTCAGGACAAGCCTGCGAAATACACCAACGTGGGCAACTCGGCTATCGGATACGTGTGGAACTTCAACCAAATACAACCCGGTTGGGATAACTTCGACATCGACTATCCGCTGCCCATTCGCGTCATTGCCGACACTCAAGATGGAGAAGAACAGTGTGTCAAAGACATCCAACGCTTCTATCCTGCGGCAAACGCGGCAAACCTGTGGCGGATGCTCTCAGAGCCACAAAGTTATTTCTCTTCTTATCGATTCAGACAAAGCACCGTATTATTCTAATGACTAAGTTATCCACCATTTCCGCCTGTTTGTTGGCAGTCGGATGTCTCACCACTTCGTGCGACGACTTTGTCTTTGGCAACGTCCACGTCAACTATGATGACAATCCTCTCGAAGCTAAGCCCGTTGCTCACTCCGGAGCCGACCACTATATCGACAGTTTGACCAAAATCAAGACGAACGATGCGATGGCCAACCCCGATCCTAATGGAGCGTTCAAGAACTGGTCTACTTGTTTGGCCATGTTCAAGGAAGGACACTCCCACGGTGACGGTAAGATGCACGGCAACTTTGTCTATCGCAATGCGCCTTGGAAGCAAGAAGAGTTTGTCCTCATTCACAACAACACCACACAATGGCCCACTGTTGAGGTGCAACGCTCCTCCACGGTGACTTATCTGGAATCGGTTGACGGCAAACAAGGCCCCAACTACATCCGCATCATCGGCGGAAAACTGAAACGCTGGGGACTTTGCCTCTACTTCTTCAACAAGGAGGGGAAGTTGATGAATGATGATATTCTCGAACATTCCGACGAATACCAGATTTTCTTCACCGTCAGCGATGTGGACGACAAGGGTAGGCCTTATGACGTGATGGACTGTCGTGGTAAATGGACCTATGACCCCAAGAGCAAAGATCCTTTGAAGAAAGGCACTGTGGACCCAACGCCCATCAAGGCGGCTGCCTTTGCCAATGCCACCACGTGGAAGCAACGAGCCGAATTGTCTTCTAAGCTCTTTGAATACACCTATCGCGACACCTGGAAACACGGGCTGATGGGCGACGGCACGCGCGAGTTGTTCAACCAGCGTTTGCTCCCACCGCTCGACAAAACGGCAATGGACTATGCCGTGGCTCCCTACGACCAAGACCGCGTGGGATTGAAAGGACACTTCAATTTCGACATCGATCTCGGAGAAACCGACACACACCACGTCCAATGGCCCTATCTCATTGCCAATCGTCCTGACTACGTCACGGGCGAAGCGGCGCAATACACGCGTCCCACTTATCTCCTGCCGAAGTTCTATCTTTCTGTGCGCGTGATGAAATGTCCCAAAGGCAAAAAGGCACTCATTCCTCGCGATGAATATCTGAAACGCCACTCCACCTATCAATTTGTCAGCGACCGCATTTGTGCTGAGGCCACGAATCCCGATGAAGCCAAAGAGTACGGACAAGATTCGGAATGGACAGAAGTGTTGCGTTTCAACATCCCCATCAAAATCTATTGCAGCAGCTTCGATACTGACCCAACAGGCGTAGACGCCAACGACCCGCTCTACTTTTTCATGGGACACGAGATTGGTCTTTCGCCCGAAGACGCACTTGAAGCTGCACAAAACGTGCAAACGCACGGCATCGGCGGTGGTTCGGGCTACGGCAACTGGTTCCTCTAACTCGTAAAGGCCAAACACAGCAAAGAAAGTACACCGTCAAACACTGAGCAGAAGTGAAGCCTTCGCCTTTTGAGGGCGCACTTTGGGGCTCATCAGCAAGTTCTCCCCCCTTGCTATAGCGGGGATTTGCCAACATTGTATCATGGGAAGGCTGCGCTGCCCATTCTCTCAAGCGCCGCTTCCACTTATTATAGTTATATATTACCACCATGAGAAAGATTTTCTATTCTCTTCTCGCGCTCCTCGCCCTCGGATTGGGCAGCTGCCAACGCGAAACCGGACTCACCAACGTCCAAACGTCTGAAACCACCACCGACCACCTCATCATTAAAGAGGTGTTCTACGCGGGTCACGCTATGGTTCGCACTCCCTCCACCAGCTACGATGGAGGTTATTCACCGTTCCCCGGTGGCGGCGGTTATGGCGAAGACACAGATTCTGACACAGATTCTACTGCAGAAAACTCTACTGCAGAAGATTCTACTGGCACTGCAACAACTGCGTCCACTCGTGCCGCAACGTTGGCAAAACGTTTCTACACTCGTGTGGACAACGACCAATACATCACCATCTACAATCCTTCTAAGCAAACGCTTTACCTCGATAGCATGGCGATTGTGACCAACCAAATCGACCCTCGCGTCATCTTTGAATTTGCGCCCGGCGACAACTTTGTCAACTCTTATTATGGCGTAAATAGCATCATGTGTTTCCCCGGTAAGGGTCATGACTATCCTGTGAAACCCGGTCAAACCATCGTGATTGTCAATCATGCCATTGACCATGCGAAGGACTACGAAAAATATCTCGATGATAATGGCGAAAACCTCAAGGAATATGAAGGTATCGACCAATTCCTCGACCTCTCTAAGGCTGACTTTGAGTGGAGTCCCGGCACCGACAAGAACAACAACCCCAATGTGCCCGATTTGATGCCCATCACGCCCGGCCGCGCCATGTCGACAATTTCTGAAGCTGTGGGTCTAGCACTCGTGCGTTTGCCTTGGTCGCCTGCCACCTTTGCTCAATATGAGAAGCGCAATGCCGAAGCTGATAAGAAAGCCAAGGTGAAAAATCCTGTGCACTACATCAACGTCACCAACACTGACTTCGCTGACTTTATAGCTGTTGAAATTCCTTTCAACAACGTCATCGACTGCATGACCATCTGCCCGCGCAGACGCTTTCTGATGAAACCTTCTAAGTTGGACAAAGGCTTCCTCGGCGTAGCCGAAGAAAACTTCTCAACTTACAACAATGAAAATATCCTCAAGGTGATGGGGCTTTCGCTCCAACGCAAGTTTGACGGTAAAGGCTTCGTGGACACCGACAACACAACGACGGACTTTGAAGTGAAGCCGGCTTCGCTCTCACGCAAGGCCGCTACGCCCGAAAAGCCCGCGGAGAAACCGGCGAAATAAGGGGAGCTTTCCTCAAACAACTCGACCGCAGCAACAGAAAGCGCCGAGGGAGTCTCGCTCCCTCGGCGCTTTCGTGTTGAAGCTGTGCGCTGTTTTGTTCCGCTGCGCGGCCGGTGCGCTTCGCGCTTCCCGCGAAACAAAACAAAGAGGGCGCTCCACATCGTTGTGGAGCGCCCTCGCGCGTTATCGTTGTGCGACTGTGTCGCGAAGTGGGCTTAGGCCTCTACCTTCGACCAGTCTTGTTGGCTCATGCGCACGTAGCTTTGGTAGCGGCGCTTGGCGTTCTCTTCGCAAGCCTCGAAGAGTTCGGCGGCCTGTTCAGGGAATTGCTTTTTGAGTGCCTGGAAGCGCACCTCGCCTGTGAGGAAGTCTTGGAAATTCTCCCACTTCGGCGCCTTACTGTCGAGTATGAAGGGGTTCTTGCCCTGGTCTTCGAGCTCGGGGTTGTAGCGCCAGAGGTGCCAGTAGCCGCATTTCACGGCAAGCTCCTCTTCGTAGTGCGATTTACCCATGCCGGCCTTCAAGCCGTGGGCGATACAGGGCGAATAGGCCACGATGAGCGAAGGTCCGGGATAGGCTTCTGCCTCGCGGATGGCCTTGAGCGTCTGATTGTGGTCGGCACCCATGGCGATTTGCGCCACGTAAACGTAACCGTAGGTCGTGGCGATGAGACCGAGGTCCTTCTTTCGGATGCGCTTACCGCTGGCGGCAAACTTCGCCACGGCACCGGTGGGCGTGGACTTCGACGACTGACCGCCGGTGTTGGAGTAAACCTCCGTGTCGAGGACGAGAATGTTCACATCTTCGCCGCTGGCGATCACGTGGTCGAGACCGCCGTAGCCAATGTCGTAGGCTGCGCCGTCACCACCGATGATCCACTGCGAGCGCTTGGTGAGGAAGTGGCTCAACTCGCTGAGTTGTGCGCAAATGGGGCATCCTTCTTGCTTGCCGGCCTCGATGAGGGGCTTGAGGCGCTCAGCGGCAGCCTTGCTCTCAGCCGCTTGTCCTTACCGTCGAGCCATTGCTGTGCAGCCTCCTTGAATTCGGCGCTCACATGGTCGTCGGCGAGACAACGGGTGAGGATATCTGCGATGCGGCTGCGCATTTTCTTGTTGGCCAAGGTCATACCGAGACCGTATTCGCAGAAGTCTTCGAACAACGAGTTGCTCCATGCCGGGCCGTGGCCGTCTTCGTTCGTGGTGTAGGGCGTGGAGGGGATCGATGCGGAGTAGATCGACGAGCAACCGGTGGCATTGGCCACCATCTCGCGGTCGCCGAAGAGTTGGCTGACGAGTTTCACGTAGGGCGTCTCACCGCAACCGGCACATGCGCCGGAGAATTCGAAGAGCGTGGGAGCAAACTGCGAATTCTTGGGGTTGGCGTTGATGTCGACGAGGTGATGCTTGCTCTTTACGTTCTTCACGAGGTAATTCCAGTGGTCGGCCTCGTGACGTTCCTTTTCGAGCGTCGTCATGGCGAGAGCCTTACCCGTTTTGGGCTTACCGGGGCAGACATCCACGCAGTTGGCGCAACCCGTGCAGTCGAGTACGCTCACTTGGATGCGGAAGTTCATACCCTTCATGGGCACGGGCGCCTTCATCTCGAGCGTGGGTGCGTCGAAACCGGCCTTTTCGTCGGCGTCGAGCACGAAGGGACGGATACAGCCGTGAGGACAAACGTAGGCGCACTTGTTACATTGGATACAGTTCTCCAAATCCCAAGTGGGAACGAACGTGGCCACACCGCGCTTCTCATAGGCAGCCGTACCTTGCTGCCACGTACCGTCTTCAAGTCCCTTGAAGGCGCTCACGGGGAGGTCGTTGCCCACCTGTGCGTTGATGACATGCACCAAATCCTTCACGAAAGCGGGCGAACCGTCGTCGACGGGTTGCTCATCTTCGAGCGAAGCCCATGCGGGATCCACGGCGAAGGTGTGGTATTCGCCACCGCGATCCACGGCGGCGTAGTTTTTCTCCACGATGTCCTGCCCCTTCTTGCCGTAAGTCTTTTCGATGAAGTGCTTCATCTCCTCAACGGCCTTATCGACGGGGATAACGCCCGTGATGCGGAAGAAGGCGCTCTGCAAGATCGTGTTGGTACGGTTGCCGAGTCCGATTTCGGCGGCAATCTTCGTGGCGTTGATCACATAGACCGTGATGTTCTTCTGTGCCAACACGCGCTTGATCTTGTTGGGCATATTGCGCGAAAGAGCCTCATCGTCCCAAACGGTGTTGAGCAAGAAGGTACCTCCGGGCTGAATGCCGCGCAGCACGTCGTACATGTGCATGTAGCTCTGCACGTGGCAGGCCACAAAGTTGGGGGTGTTCACCAGATAGGTGGAACGAATGGGGTGATCGCCGAAACGCAAGTGCGAGCAAGTGAAACCACCCGACTTCTTCGAGTCATAAGAGAAGTAAGCCTGGCAGTACTTGTCGGTCGTTTCGCCGATGATCTTGATCGAGTTCTTGTTGGCACCTACCGTACCGTCGGCGCCGAGACCGTAGAATTTGGCTTGGAACATACCCTCGCCGCCGAGGCTGATTTCCTCTTTCTTGGGGAGCGATGTGAAGGTCACGTCGTCAACGATACCGATCGTGAAGTGATCCTTCGGCTCGTTGAGCGCGAGGTTCTCATACACGCCGATGATCTGCGCGGGAGTGGTGTCGTTGGAGCCCAAACCGTAGCGACCGCCCACGATGAGGGGGGCATTCTCGCGACCGTAGAAAGCATCCTTGACGTCGAGATAGAGCGGTTCGCCGCTGGCGCCGGGTTCCTTGGTGCGGTCGAGCACCGCAATGCGCTTGGCCGTGGCGGGCACGGCGGCGAGGAGGTGCTTCACCGAGAAGGGGCGATAGAGGTGTACGCTAACCATACCCACCTTTTCGCCTTGTTCGCGCAGGTGGTCGATGGCTTCGCGGGTCGCTTCCGAGGCCGAACCCATGAGAATGATCACGCGGTCGGCTTCAGGATCGCCATAGTAGTTGAAGAGGCCGTATTCGCGGCCGGTGATGCGGCTGATTTCCTTCATGTATTCTTCCACCACCTCGGGCACGACGTTGTAGAAGGGGTTGGAAGCCTCGCGGTGAGCGAAGAAGGTTTCGGGGTTCTCGGCCGTACCGCGTGCCACGGGGCGCTCGGGGGTGAGGGCGCGTTCGCGGAACTCGCTCAGGGCCTTTTGGTCCACCAGCGGGCTGAGGTCCTCGATGTCGAGGCGCTCGATCTTCTGGATCTCATGCGAAGTGCGGAAACCGTCGAAGAAGTTGATGAAAGGCACGCGGGTCTTGATCGAAGCCAAGTGAGCCACACCGGCCAAGTCCATCACCTCCTGTACCGAACCCTCGGCCAGCATGGCGAAACCGGTTTGGCGCGCCGACATCACGTCTTGGTGGTCACCGAAGATGCTCAACGCGTGGCTGGCAATGGTGCGCGCCGAAACGTGGAACACACAGGGGAGGAGTTCACCGGCGATCTTGTACATGTTGGGAATCATGAGCAACAAGCCCTGCGATGCGGTGAAGGTAGTGGTCAATGCGCCGGCTTGGAGCGAACCGTGCACAGCGCCGGCGGCACCGCCCTCGCTTTGCATTTCCTGTACCAAGACCGTTTCGCCGAACATGTTCTTGCGGCCTTGCGCCGACCAGTCGTCGACGTATTCGGCCATCGTAGACGACGGCGTGATGGGGTAAATTGCCGCCACTTCGCTGAACATATAGGCGATGTGGGCAGCAGCCTGGTTGCCATCACAAGTAATGAATTTTTTAGCCATACTCATTCTATGGTGTTATGATTGTTATGTTATGATGTCCTTGTGGGCGGAAGTTTCCGCCTGAGCCGGCGTGCCATGCCGGAAGCCGCTGCTGCCCGTTGTGCACACGGGGGTGGAGCGAGGTCGGTCACAAAAATGGAAAAAACGAATAGTCCTCACGGACTATGCACCGGGGCTCGGCGTCTGTGGGCGCGAGCGTCCGTAGGGCAAAGGTAATATTTCTTTTCTGATAGGCAAAGTGCGCAAAAACGAAACTTCGCACCCGATAGGCTTTTCATCCTATAAAATAACGCTTTTTGCACCTCCGCCCTCACTTTTCGCACCCTTTTTCCCCTCCTTTTTTTCGCGCCAAAAATCCAATCATCGCACACCGCAACGCCAAAACTCCACTACTTTTCCGAGAAAGCCCACGCCTTTTGCTAAAAACTCCCAAACTTTTTTCCGATACCGCGCCGCTTTTCGCCCTTCACTTACGCGCGCGCGTTCATTTATATATGAAATCACCTTCCTTCGCGAAAGTTTTCTCGACAAACACTTTGTAATCTCCATATTATTTGTACTTTTGCCCAAAGGCATGAGCCTTCATCGCACCACGAACGGGCGAAAGTCGTGCTTCC